>Ga0315279_10000079_pt1 | contig 205487 bp, 184 predicted proteins | sample YL17G06_20_MG_FD_203694 | JGI IMG/M metagenome (GOLD analysis project Ga0315279, IMG submission 203694) | Sediment microbial communities from Yellowstone Lake, YNP, Wyoming, USA - YL17G06_20 | ecosystem: Environmental > Aquatic > Freshwater > Lake > Sediment | place: USA: Wyoming | collected...
TCCATTTTTGCATGTTGAAGTATATACTGGAGTGAAACAGCAATTTCACGTTCAACCGCTTTGTTTAGCAAGTCTATATATCCTGTTGTTGTTTTGACAGCCATGAATAATCACAACCTCTACTCAGAAAGAAACAATTACTTAGATATAAAATTTTTTGGCGCGCACTGAATATTAGTCGTCGTCACCGTCGTAGTCACTGTTTGGGTATGGGGGTAAAGTTTACCCCCGAAACCCCATGAAAAACGCCCGCGCTAATTTGGTTTTAATTTAATTGCGAGTTCCCTTGCATAGTCTTTTGTCCGCTCGATTTCGCCTTCTTTAAGCGGTCCCTTTTGCCCCTCCACAAGGGCTTTCAGAACTGGCAACAGTTGGTTCATCTTCTTATCTTTGAGCTTTTCTGAAATCTTTTCGGCTGCGCTCCATTCTTTTTTCTCAAGGTTTTCAGGATTCTCAGTGTCAAATGCTGTGAAAGGCTTGTTCATCCATTCCTCCTTCTTCACCTTGCCTAAGAAACCTCTGATTGCAAAGCTCATTGTGCCAAATCGGGTTGGAGAACCGAGAACAAGGAAACCGTATTCCTTTGCACTTAACTTCTTTACGTTTTTAACGTCGAAGAGATCAACTTCTATTCCAGACTCTTTCAGTGTCTCTGCAATGGTTTCTGCGATTTTCTTAGTGTTTCCGTAGGAGGTGTCATAAACAACTATGCCCTTAATTTTCAAACCCTCCGCTTAAAGAATTGGTGTTTTCTTCCCTTTATCCCTTTTTTCTAGATTCACCGAAAACTAATACCTAAACTATAATATGATATACAAACTCAACACGCAACGATAAACAGGTGAAAAACGAATGACATCAAAAAAATTGCTGGATATGCTTAACGGCGCAATTGCTAGAGAGATACAGGTTTCGATTCAGTACATGTGGCAACATGTCCAATGGATAGGCGTCAAAGGCTATGCAACAAAGGATGCGTTTGAGGGCATAGCTAAACAAGAGATGAAGCACGCTGAGTCAATTGCCGAAAGACTCTTTTACCTGGGCGAAATACCGACGACCAAGCCGGATCCGATCAAAGTTGGAAAGACCCTGAAGGAAATGATAGCACAAGACGTGTCAGACGAGAAGAAAGCCATTGATATGTACAAGGAGATAATTGCGGTGGCCCAGAAAGAGGGCGATGTCACAACCGCTTTCCTCTTCATGGAGATACTGAAGGACGAAGAAGACCATCACGACACTTTCACCACTCTGCTTGAGCAGGTGTAAGACTCCGGCATCAACGCATCAGCCTATTGAGTAATCCTCCCTTTTTCTGATTTTGCTTCTTTCCTTGAGTTTTTGCATTTGCCAAAAGCTTAATTTCTTAAAACAATTACTAAAATCAAGTGATGAGAGAAATGAAATCTAGTGAAAAGGTACCTTTGTGTGAGAAGTGCGGTTATCCCATTGATGAGTGCAAGTGTGTTTGTCCGTACTGCGGTGAATCTTCTGGCTGCGAGTGTTGCATAGGCACTGACGTAGTTACTGGCGGCTGAGACAACGGCTGCTTACTGACAAACGTCCTGAAAATTCGACAAGGGAGAAGGAAGATGAAAGAAATCAACTGGATGGCAGGTGGACCTCAAGGAGCAGGAGTGGACTCTGCCGCAAACATTTTTGGCAGAGCATGCGGCTACGGCGGCCTTTACGTTTTTGGAAGAAGAGAGTACCATTCAAACATCAAAGGATTGCACAGCTATTTTCACTTGCGTGTTTCGCAGAGGGAGGTCTTGGCCAACGTGAACGATGTGGATTTGCTGGCTGCTTTCGACGCTGAAACAGTGGTCAGGCACGTAGGCGAAGTGGTTTCTGACGGCGGCATAATCGTGGACAAGGAGCAAGTCGGAACACGCGTCTTAGGGATACCCACGTTGCCGCCTGAGTTTAAGGATGAAGTTAGCAAGTACATGGGTCAGAAGGGTTTAGGGGAGAGTCTGAGCGACTTTCTCGACGATGCCAAGAAAGCGGGTGTGCGTGTTTTTGAAATTCCATACATGGATCTGCTCAAGACAATCGCGGCAAGGCTCGGAATAGAGCAGATAAGCAGGGTTACCCGCATGATTAACGTGTTGACAATGGGAGTTTCTTTTGCGTTGCTTGACTATGACCGAGGCTTGGTTGAGAACGCTGTCACCGCAGTTTTTTCGGACAAGCCGAAGGTCGTGGAAATGAATATCATGGCCTTGCGAGAAGCATACGATTACACAAAGCGAACGTTCACAGATGCTTTCCCTTACAAGCTTGCGAATGCCGATGCGAAGGAGGAGAGAATCTTCGTTTCAGGAAATCAAGCGGTCGCGATGGGCAAAGTTCTCGGCGGATGTCGCGTCCAAACCTATTACCCGATAACGCCAGCCGCGGATGAAAGCGAATACCTCGAGGCGCACGAGATTCTTAGAACCAAAGCCGGAGAGGGAGGGATAATTGTTGTTCAGACAGAAGACGAAATTGCCGCCGTAAACTCGGCCTCGGGCGCTGCGCTGGCAGGTGCTAGAGCTGCAACTTCAACTTCAGGACCCGGATTTTCGCTTATGGTTGAGGGCTTAAGCTGGGCTGGTAACTCTGAAGTGCCCTTGGTCATTACTTATTATCAGCGGGGAGCTCCTGCTACGGGTCTGCCGACGCGCCACGGGCAGGCTGACCTGAGATTCGCCGTTCACGCTGGTCACGGAGAATTCCCACGCATAGTCCTTGCGTCCGGCGACATCAGAGAATGCTTCTACGACGCTGCGCGCGCGTTCAATTATGCAGAACGGTTCCAGCTGCCCGTTATCCACTTGATCGACAAGGCTATGGCTAACTGTTCCCAAACCTACCCTCTGTTTGACACCAGTCACTTCAAGATTCAACGAGGGGATATTCTTGATGAAGCCAAACTTAAGGATCGAACGTACAAACGGTTCAGTTTCACCGACACAGGCGTTTCTCCCAGAGTCTTCTTAGGCACCAGGAACGGCGTTCACTGGTACACGGGAGACGAACACAACGAGTTCGGCCACATCAGCGAAGAACCCTTCAACAGGATTAAGATGGTCGAAAAAAGGATGAAAAAACTCGAATTGGTTGACAAGGAGATTTCCGTTGAAGAGAAAGTCAACTTCTTCGGGGACAAAGGTTCTGAAAACTTGATCGTCAGCTGGGGTTCTCCCAAAGGGGCTATTCTCGAAGCTATGGAAACGTTGAAGGCCGAGGGGTTCAGTCTGGGTTTCATGCAGCTTCGAATGTTGCATCCGCTTCCGCGAGAGTACGTGGCCAACACTCTGAAAACGGCCAGGAAAGTGATTAACGTTGAAGGCAACTACTTGGGTCAGCTCGGAGGGATACTGAAGGAAGAGACAGGGGTTCAGGTGGGCTTCTATATCTTGAAGTACACGGGAAGACCGATAACAACGACTGAAGTGTACGTTGCGCTGAAGAACGTTCTGAGTGGGCAAGCTTCAGAAAGGCAGGTGTTGACATATGGGTCATAAGCCCAAAAACGAGAATCAACACCCGAAACTTTAACGCAGTAGCAAAATTCCTCAACCAACTCAAAACAGAAGGAGTAGCCAAAACAGGCATCCGCAATTTTGAATGGATGATAAGCAACCTAGACAAAAACACCGACCTCAACAACCCCCAAACAGTAGAAACATTCGTCAACCAACTCCAACGAAGCAACAACTACAAGAACCGATACTACTACACATACAAGAAATTTTGCGAAGCCAACGAAATCCAATGGAAAAAACCCAAGAAATTCTACGACAACGCAAAAGAAATACAAGTCCCACCACGCACAAAAATAGACCAAATCATAGCGGATTCAGGAAAAACATTAGCCCTCAAACTACAAGTAAGCGTCAAAACAGGCTTACGCCCCATAGAAATCTTCGAGCTAAAGACAAAAGACATAGACCTAAACCAAAGATACATCTACCCAACCACCGCCAAACACGGAGCACCCCGAAAAATCAAAATAGACGAACAATTAACACAACTCCTCCAAAACTACATAACAAAAGAAAACAAGCAACCCAACGACCAACTATTTAACGGAGACGAAATCAGATACGGAAAAGAATACCGAGAAGTAAGAAACAGACTCGCCAAAAAACTCAACGACCCATCAATCCACAGAATCAGACTGTACGACTTTAGACACTACTTCGCAACAACAACATACTACAAAACAGACCTAAAAGAAACACAGTACCTACTCGGACACAAACACTCAAACACAACAGACCGATACACCCACCTACTAGACAACCAAGACGAACAACAATACATCACCCGCGTAACAAACAACGTCAAAGGAGCCCGACAACTAATCGAAAACGGATTCCAACTCGTAGACACAATGGACGGACTCAAAATATACCGAAAACGCAAATAACCAACACTTTCTTTTATTGCCGATAACCTGCTCTAATACGTCGCGCTCGCGTAACGCTCGCGCTCCCAACAAACACAAGACCATACAAAAATTCCAACATTCTACTCCACAATCAGGGAAAACAACCAGAATTGAGCCTCAAAAAAATCACGGATTACGAACACCATATGTCCGTTTTGGTTGAGTTAGTTTAAGTGAAAACATGAATCATTTAACCAATACGTTAAATTTTCCAAAAAAAGAGGGAGAGTCATGTCGAAAGTGCAGAATAGAAAAACTAATCTTAGCCTTTGAGCTTCATTCAACTGAGAGATAATGGTAACAATCGAATACTTGAGACAATTAGCGGAATTGAATCTCTGTCAAAAATGCTTTGGGAAATATAAAACAATGATAGAACCCAAAATAAAGCGTTACTTGTCTCGACCTTTGAGTGATTTCAGACAAACGGAGTTCCAAATCACCCAGATAGTAATGAAGACTAAAGGTGTCTTCAAACATAAGGACATACGGGTACTCTCCTTTAACAAAGGTGAAGAAGAGGAAGTCTCTGATTACGTTGATGTGAAGGCTTTCAGAAAAATCGAGAAGATGAGATTCAAGGATAAAATTGACTATCTTCACAGAAACGGAATACTTCAAGATTCTTCTCATAGCATCTTGGATAAAGCAAGAGAAGCTAGGAACAAGATACACGCTGAACCTGAACTTGCAGAATTTTCGGAGGAAGACTATGCTCTGTTTTCTAAGGCAAGTTGGATTTCTAGCCAGACCCTTAATGCGATTGAGTTTGATTTGGAAGAGGAGATAATAACTAACATCAAATCCAATACCGAGAAAGTCGCTGAACAATGGTTGAAGACTCTTCAGGCGAGACCTCAACAAGCACAACTGAAAGTGTAGAACAGAAAAAAGAAAGTGAAAGATAGGTTTATTCTTTAAGTTGGTGGTGGGATTTTAGGAGTTTCTTTTTTGACGACTCCATAGATTGAGATGCCTATTCCAGCTAAAGCAAGAACTACCCCAACATAAGAAAACTCGAAAGGTAGCAATTGACTGTTTGTGGTAACATCCCTGTAAGCTGTTTCTGTCCAATGCTTAGTCACCTAGCGCGCGCGCCACACTTAGATACGTTGTATGCGTGATGATTGAAGGTGGAACTACAAAAGATTCATCAAATATCGAAGAAGATTTTGGAACTTGATATGATTCACTTACAGTCTTAGGAACGTAAACAAAAGGGAGTGCGATTAACAGTATTCCAATTGTGAGGGCAAAAACACCTATTCCGACAATTGCCTTTTTCGTTAATTATCCCCTATTCCGTTGTCCTAATTATCTCATTTGAGTTTTAAGGTTTGTGTCCTTCATATTCGTTGAATTATTGATGTCGTACAAAGACAGAAATCTTAAATCTGCACAACAATAGAAGACAAACTAGAGGTTCAAAAGTGAGTTGGACATCAAAGCTTGAAAATTTAAAAAAAGCGTTCGATTACGCAAAAGAACACAAAACTGTTTCGCCAGAAGAATTAGCAGAAAAATTCAGAATAACAAGAAGAGAAAGCACAGTCATAATAGGATACCTTACTTTTGACAGATTTGACGAATTTATGAAATTAGTAAAAAAGGACGACCAGAGAACAAGCTCCTAACATGATACATTCTACTAGAATCCACTACTTTTCATGAAATCTTAAATCTATATCGCAATAGAAGACAAACTAGAGGTTCAAAAATGAGTGAAAATACAAACTATAAGAGCAAAGAGAAACGTCTTGAAGAAAAAGAGAGAGTCGAAGCTGATGCCGAGCGAAGCTATGCAGTTGCGAAGATGAAGAAGGCTCACAAACTAATAGAAGATGTAGAAAAACTGAGAAAGCATTCTGCACTTCAGTCCATATGTGAACGTGTGGACAACCATATTCAAAATGTAATGAGTCTAGGAGGGGTCATGCATAAATCGGAAGATGAAACTCCACCAACACAAGGAACAGTATTTGGCGAGGCTATAGAAAGCATCATCAGAATATACAATTCAATACGTTACGACATACAGAAAACCCTTGAGATGAAAGATGAAGATTTGGAGAGATTATTCCCGAAACTGCAAATCAAAACAACAAGTGACCATCTGGCAGTTGTTGGACTTTTAAACATGAGTGACCAATTACTCGACATGAGGATTTATTGCGAACGTATGCTTGCTTGAATCTCTCTCTTCTTGCCGTGCCGTTCAAAAGGCTCTAGTCAAGCTTAAATCTGCACAGCAACAGAAGGCTAACTAGAGGTCATTTTCAATCAAATCAAGACAGGCGAAGGCTACATGAATAGAGATGACTTCAGACAAATAGCCACAATCAGATTGAAAGAAGCAAAAACACTGCTTAGCAATGGAAATTATGATGGGGCTTATTATCTATGTGGTTATGTAGTAGAATGCGGATTGAAGGCTTGTATTGCACAGAAAACAAACAGATACGACTTTCCAGATGTAGAAACTGTCAAGCGCAGTTACACGCATAAAATTGTGGACCTGATTGGGGTAGCAGGTCTTGAACAACACTTGTATAATGAGATAAAACGCAATAAGCAATTTGAGGTCAATTGGGCTGTAGTCAAAGACTGGAACGAGGTCAGCCGATACGAGAGACAAAACAGAAGGAAAGCACATGACCTTTACTCAGCAATTGCGAATAGGCAAAATGGGGTTCTAAAATGGATACGACAATATTGGTAGACAAAGATATCGAAAATGGAAAAAAACTGGTAGAAGCTCTAGATGAGTCAAAGTTTATCCTAGTTGGTGCTCTCTGGTTCTACTTTACCGATTCTGGTGAGTGGCGTTTATTACTAGTCTCGCCATTGGCAGATACCATAGGACCAAGTGGTTGTTACAGGGTGATACAATCTGTTCTAGGAGACATGTCACCAGGTCTCGGAATATCATTGTCACGCATCTCAGTTTCAAGCCCAAGAGACAATTTATTCAGGCTATTGAGAGTGGCGATTCGCACAGGTACAGGAATATCCACAATAAGATTCACACGAGGTACTATTAATGGCGTTTTCATTGAAGATGCTCTGATTTATCGCCTAGTTTAAGCCATTCTGTACAGAAGGTTCTAGTCAAGTTGAGCGCGCGCGACTCAGAGCCAGACAATTAATAGCCGCTCTCATCCTCAACATGGTCAATCATAAAATCCTTGAGGAAACCATGCTCACCTCTATTTGAAACAATCGGCTCGGCACCATAAGGATACCCTAACTCCATCGGACTATGACACACAACACACTTATGCTCAACAGGTCTAACAACCGTTTTCAACTTGCGATTTCCAAGAACACCGAACCACTTAACAATCTGAAACCTTTTGACTCCAACCTTCAAAGACGCATGCTCAAGCTGATACCAAGCAGTACCAAACACATTTTCACGCTTCTCAACCACACCTTTCTCATTCTTAGCCAAACTTACAATCCAACCATCATCAACATGAGCACGGCGAGTACGACCCTCAAAACCATCACAATTCCAACAATGCCCAACCTTAACGCAATCCCTGCAACGATCATAACCGCCCTCAATGTAACCAAGCGCATGAAAATGAGGGCTCCAAAATAAATCACGACTAGCATAATCCTTACGGTGACCGTGCAAAATTATACATCCACCAATAACGTAACTAGCCTTCAAAGCCGAAATCGCATCTCTCGACAAAACCTCATACGATAAACCATAATCTTTCTTCGGAACAGATGCACTGAGATGTTCAACATCCAAATAGCGCAAACCCAAAACATCATCTGCTGTAAGAAAGCGCGAATTTATACTATTGGCTTCCCGAACAGCCCAACCATACTTCCAGCAACGCGAACAACTAGGGCGATGACAATTCATAACAACATTATGCCAAATATCCTTGCCCACAAACGCACCATCATGCAAATCAACGTTATCACACTTGTAGTAACACTTATGCTTACCACAATAAACAGAAGTCACACCACCACGACCAACAAGTGTGTACTCACTACGAAAACCACCACGCACAGGCCACGAATCATACTGACTAATCCACAAAGCCTCATCCTTACCAAAACCCACAACACGCAAAAACTTCGTTTCATCAGTCAGAAGACCACCTCACTTACGACGCACCCGCTTAAAACGCGGGCACCGCCAAACAAGAACAATACAACTATTCAAATCCCGAAACCATATACAGTGAACAAAATCTCGACATGGCAAACCATCCGCACAACAATACAATCGAGAAATATCATCAAAGCCGAAGCACCGACCCTCTTCTGAAACTAACGATAAAATAATGCCAACATCCTCACTCAATGCATTCACCTACGCCTCACATGCTTAGAAAAAAGAGGGCGCAAAGCAGGAACAACCTTACGAGAAGCAAAAAAATCACCACCCTGAAACAACAAACAAACCCGAACATTACCAAACTCATCTAAAAAACCACAAGAATCGTGGAAACATCGCTTATCTGAATGATACTTACAAAACTTCATATCAGACCAACCTCAACGGTAGGGCAGAAAGAAACCACCCCACCGAGCTGTGTACAGCCATAACCCATGATACCTATAGGCACCACCATCAACCGAGAAAAGGAAAGGCGAACCTGATGTAAGCCATTCGGTATCTTAAACCTCAAAAAAACCAAAGCATTATTCCCGCGCGGCCGCGCAAAATCAAAAATTGAGCAGCTAGAGTAATAACATCTAAAACTCGAATCGTATCTACATACCTTCTTCAACGGCAATCACCATTGAGCGGAGTACCGCCATAACCCGCATCCAGCTCACGCCAGACGCTTAACACTCTACAAAGAATAGTTCCATAGTATAGACTTTATAAACCTACCTATCCCAGACGTTCCGCGCAAACGCCGACGGCACAGAATCGTTAACGCAAAGCCGAACAACCCCAACCAACACGGACAACAGACCACACCCCATTCAACACGACGACGAGCAACCTTGCCGACCTCACGCAAGAACAGCCCTACAAACCTGCTGTTTGGACGAGCTAGACCAAGTTTAATCAAAGAGCCAGAACCACCAGAAACAAATAGAAATAACGACAACAACGAAAAACAACAACAAAAAACAGCCTCTACACGCTAACACGCAAAACTAAACTTAGGCTAAGCCTAAACGCATTACGGAAGACCCGCTAGGGCTTCCTTGGAACATGCACGATGAACCCAACAGCGAGACCTAAAGGCTCGCACAGCAAGCTAACATCCTCAGCGACATAAGCCTTTCTCATCACTCTCAAGTGTACCTTCAGGATGAGCCTTCCTTCAGGAAACGTGAAAAGGCATATTGTCGCTTCGTCAAAAACCCCCAAATTCAGGAAGTCAAGTGATATGCATGACATGCACAAACGGAAAATGCGAATACAAACCAACATTCAAACCCCGACCCATAACCCAACGAACACCCGACGAAATACGCTATGGACGATTATGGGCAGAAATAGAACTACCCAAACTCTTAAAGGAGGTGAAACAATGAACAACCAAAACACAGAACCAGAAGAAAAAGACAATAAGGAACAACCATTACTAAGGCTAAGGACAGGTGTTGACATATGGGTCTTAAGCCCTCGGATTTCAAGACAGACGTTTTTGCGGACTGGTGTCCGGGGTGCGGAGATTTTGGCATAATGACGGCCTTACAGATGGCTCTCGCCGAGCTCGGGTTAGAACCGCACCAGGTTGTGATAGTGTCCGGGATAGGGTGCTCGGGCAAGGAGCCTCACAACGTGAAAGCCTACGGTGTTCACACTCTTCACGGCAGAACCTTGCCGTTCGCAACTGGCATAAAGGTGGCAAATCCTGAGCTTGTCGTTATGGCTATTGGAGGAGACGGCGACGGCCTTGGAATAGGCGCGGGCCACTTTGTGAACACTGGAAGACGAAACTTGGACATCACTTACATCATACACAACAATGGCGTTTACGGACTGACGAAAGGTCAGGCGTCACCGACGCTGAAGCTCGGCTTGAAAACGAAAGCTCTACCGAAACCGAACATCAACGAGGCGATAAACCCCATTGCGCTTGCGCTTGTGGCCGGGTACACCTTCGTTGCCCGGTCATACGCCTATGACGTTAAGCACCTGATGGAAACAATAAAGCAGGCAATCCAGCACAGGGGTTTGGCGTTCATAGACGCGTTGCAGCCGTGCCCTACGTACAATGACATAAACACTAAGGAGTGGTACGCAGGTGAAGACAGGAAAGACCCAAAAACCGGGAAGCCTCAGGCTAGGCTTTACAAGTTGGAAGAGACTGGGTACGACCCGGTTGTACACAGCTTAGCAGAAGAGTTTGAAAAGAAAATGTCCGCTATGGACAAGGCTCGAGAATGGGGAGACAAAATCCCTATAGGCATCTTCTACAAGAACCAGCTTCAACCAACCTTCATAGACCGCATCACAAACAGGATACCTTTCTACCGAACCAACCCGCCTGCAAAACAGAGAATCAGCGACGAAAACGGCGACTCAACAGCCGATCTAACGGAGTTCTTTGATGACCTGAGAACTAGCTGAACACAATAAGAAGCCACATGAATGCTCTCAAGAAATGTTTCAACGATCGAACGCTTAATTCGTCACAGTGATAAGGAGACCTTTGAAGATTGAGCCTAAGAGAGTATGAAAACAAGAGAAACTTGGAAAAGACGACTGAGCCGGAGGATGAGCGTGAGAAAAGTGCCGGAAACATCTATGTCATTCAGAAGCATGCTGCCACCAATTTGCATTACGATTTCCGGTTGGAAATGGACGGTGTTTTGAAGAGCTGGGCTGTTCCGAAGGAGCCGCCGGTCGAGTTTGGGGTCAGGCGGCTTGCTGTTCAGGTGGAGGATCATCCAATTGCTTACGCGACTTTTGAAGGCACGATCCCCGAGGGTGAATACGGGGCGGGAACCGTGGAAATCTGGGACAAGGGCACCTACAAGATGTTGGACAGAAAGGAAGATAAACTCGTCTTCGAAATCAAGGGCCAAAAACTGAGAGGCCAGTTCGTTCTAGTTAGATTTAAAGACAAAAAGAACTGGCTCTTCTTCAAGAAGAAATGAGACCAGTCTCGGAACTGCGATCGGCTCTGAGATTTGATGCTTGGCTGTAATTCCTTTCTCGGGAGCTATTCGGCCTTCTCTACCCCGCCTTGCGGCTCTCCTTCTCTAACAACCTCGGCCTCCGCGAATCTTCTGCTTATTCTTGTCACCTTGACTTTGACGTGTTCGCCTTGCTTTGCGTTCGGTATGAATATCACTAGGCCTTCTATTCTGGCTATGCCTTCTCCTCTACGGCTTACTTCTTGAATTTCAACATCATATTCCTTTCCGACTTCCACTGGTTTCGGAGCAAACTCTCCTGTCTCTCTGCGTCCCCTGAATCCTCCTCTTCTTTGGCCGAAGCCTCGTCTCTCTTCCATGCATTTCACCTCTCACTTTTGGTTGGTAGCAACTCTTTCTGCTCGGTTCTTTCCAGTTCACTCAACCGTCAACGTTCCGTATCTTCCGATGTTCAGTTGGATCTCGCCTCTGAAGCTTGTGATGTAACCGTTCTGTATTTTAACCGTGTTGTTGACGTTAACCTGGTCAATCTGTTCATTCCAAAGTGTCAGTTTTATCTTGCCTGTCTCATCAGCTATTGTGGCGGTTGAAACCTTGTAGGTTTGATCTTTGAACCTGGACGTGACTTCCCGTGTGTCTGATTTCTCGGTGACCTTTGCTGTTAGGTCTATGCGTTTCATCCCGTCTCGTAGTTCGTTGATTTTCAACCTTATCCCTTCGGTCTAGACAACTCTTCTCGCAAGGGCGAATTTTTCACTCACGCCTTGAATTCTGACTTTGACTCGTTCTCCTATCTTGCTGCGGGGAACAAACGTGAGGCAGCTTTGAATTCTTGCGGTGTCGTCGCCTCTGCTCTCGATGTAATCAATGACAACTTCTATTTCTTGTTTTTCCTTTATGGGCCTTAACTGCAAAAACGGTCTGCTCGGATGGAATCTGTTTTGGTTTCCGAATCTTCTTGGCTTTCTCGGTGGCTTTTTCCTGTAGCCTTGTTGGCATGTCGTGTTTTCGTCCTTATCGCGGAGCCAGCCCTTTTACCGCAAGAACCCATCTGCCTAACACTTGACACTTGAGCCCTAGCGCGCGCTATCCGACCATGAAGCCTACGACGAGTATGGTAATGAAGTAGGCTAGTGCTCCTACAAGGACACTTTTGGCCCATGAGAACTCGGCCGTCAGGCGTGTGATTAGTGAAGCCAACACTGCAGTCCATAACCACATGATGTATTGGGCGATCGTTGTGACCTCATACACGAGCGAGGTCTGGTCCGAAATCGTCTTGCTAGCAGCTTGACCTTCTCCCTGTACGCCGCCGAAGAGGTCGAACGGAATACGAATTGTGGGCCAAGTCGAATATCCTATTGCCGTTATCAACGTGCCTATGAACATCGTTATGAGAATGAATCCGACTGCAATGAACACTGGTCTCCAGACGAGTTTGCCTCCAAATGCTCTGACTACTATGTAGATCAGACCGCTGAGCACAATCCACGTGAGTACAAACTGCATGGCGCCTGACATTAGCCCGTAGCTGAGCAGGTAAGTTGTGCCTGCAGTCTCAAGTCGGGACTCGTAGGGGCCGAGGAAAAAAAGGCCGTCAACGAGCAAGGTTATGTTCGAATTGCCAGCCCAAGTGAACTGCATTTGCAAGCCTGTAACGTTGCCCCAATCGACGTTGGGACCTGTGCTATTCCATCCTGCGCCAAGGGGTATCGCACTCGCGTCCGTGAGGTTGTTCCAGACGTTGTAGATGAAATTGGCAAATGTGCCTGTCAGATTGTTGTAGAAGTAGTCTGAAGAGTTGGCTGAGAACATCTGAATCTCCACGTCTTCTGGTTTTGTCACTGGGTCGGTCCATTTTATTCTGAACGATAGAAGGCTGAAGCCGTTTGGAGCGGAACAGTTTATCGATCCTATGCCATTTAGCCGCATCGAGACCTGAGTGCCGTTCTGGATTGAGAAGGCCATGCTTGCGTTACCGTAGTACGTTCCGGTGATGGAGTCGCTGCTTTCCGTGACTAACGCATTTGACGTCCAAAAAGTGCTGTTTTGAGTCCATTCATCCAGCTTTGTTCCGTTAGGCAAAACCTGTTCGTCATGCACTTTGGAAAAGACTAGGTAGGCGGATCCAACGTTCGCTGCTATCAGGAGGATCATGATTAGAAGGGGACCGACGTACTTTGGGTCTTGAATGACTTCCTTCAACGTTTTTCGTGGTGAATAGAGGACTTTCAAGACTTTGGATACGTACAATAGTTCAAGCTCCGCACATAAGTTGTTATAGGATTATTAAATGTTTTCTACATCCCCAACTTCAGACGTCTGTAGGTTGTGTAGTCCACGTGTTCCAAGAACGGGTTTTGCGCTTGATAAGCAATTGTCATTTTCTGTCGGTGTCGCTTGTCAAGTAGCTGGCTTGTTGTGATTAGCGAGTATGCATCACTTCCGGCTCCGGAGCCGTAACTCGCCACCAGAATCCTGTCGTCCGGCTTGGCTATGTCCAACACAGCTGCCAGCCCGACTGGTGAGGCGCCCGAGTAGGTGTTGCCAAACTTGGCCACTTGAAGCATTGGCGCGTACTGCTCCTCTTTGAATCCAAGCTCCTTTGCGATTCGCACTGGAAACTGAACGTTGGGCTGATGGGCGACGAAGTAGTCCACATCTCCGATTTTAAGGTTAAGCCGTTCCATAAGCTTCTTGGATGACATTCTGATGTGTTTGAAGTACGCTGGGTCCCCAGTGAACCGTCCGCCGTGCATCGGATGCGGTTCGCCGTCTCTTCTCCAGAAGTCAGGAGTGTCAGAGGTGCACGAGTACCATCCTTCAATTTCTGCGATAACGTCCTGTTTTCCGAAGATGAAGGCCGCCGCACCGTATCCAACGAACAAATCCAACTCTCCGCCGGGACAGTCTCTTGGAGCTGCCTGTGAATTGTCGGTTCCAATGACCATGGCGTACTTGATGTTTGATTCCGGGTAGTTAACCAATGATGCGGCATCCTTGAACATGCTTGTTGCGGCTTTGCACGCGAACTCCGTGTCTATAGCGTCAACTCCCTGCACGTCTTCGTTTTCCTCACCTAGCTTCAGAACCTGCGCAACCTTTGAGGCTATGGGTTTAACAGCGTAGGGGTTTGATTCTGAACCGACGTAAATCTTTCCTACATGTGAATTGTCAATTCCAGAGTGGATTAGTGCGAGTTTTCCCGCTTCAACAGCGGCAGTTATTGAGTCCTCGTCAATGAATGGGACGGAACGTTCAATGTTTCCTTCCTTGATCCTGAACCTTGAAGTGTAAACCCCATAGCCAACGATGCCAGGTAAGTCGTACTCTTTCTTAGGCTTGATGATTTTGTATTCTTGGTGCGGGTAGTATTCGTCTGCAAAGGTGAAAGCCAAGGAGATTGTTGGAATGACGTCGCACTTGTCCACGGAGTAGCGTCTTCGAAATCTCGGGACAACGTCTCTTCCTTCGAGGCTTGAGAAGTCAACCTCCTCATTGCACACTCCTGTTCTATCTGTGAGTCTTCCTGGAACGCGTATTCTGCAGTCGTGGAAGGAGACCGTGCCGTAAAGGTAACTGCCAAGCTTGGTAAACTTGTTTGTCGGTTCGTTAATCAGCGTGCACAGTTCGAGTTTGCCCTTTTCGTAGAAGAGGTCGGTGTTAACCATTTTTCCAAAGCTTTTTCTTCCACAATTTCCGCAGTAGTCCCTTATCTCAAAATACTCTTTTCCGCATATCAGGCAGCGGTTACATCGCAGCCTGTCGCCCAGGTAAGAGACTCTTCTTTCTATCGGTTCGCTGCTCATCTTCATTCTCTTCCTAAGACGTAGACGTAGCCTTTAGTTCCGAAGCCTTCAAGCTCAAGCACACATCCGTACTTCAATTCCGTGTCTGGTTTGACTTGGCGCTCGCAGGCTTCTTTCCTTAACTGTCTGAAAACTTCAAAAATCTGTGCACCGCCAGTTGCTCCTAACGGGTTTCCATCTGCTTTCAATCCGCCGCTCATGTTTACGAAAAGCTTGTTTCCGTCTATTTCGTAGTAACCCTTGTAATTCTGGCAGCTTTCATATATGCTGTGCCACGCTGTGCCACGCTTGCAGAAGCCCATGTCCTCGAGAGAAACCATCTCCATGACTGTGGATTGATCATAGAGTTCGACAAGTTGTATGTCCCGCAGATTCTTTCCTGCAGTCTTTAGAGCATTCTTCATTGAAATCTCGCTTGCCAGAAAGTGCGTCATGTCCTCTCTCGCCGGATACGTCAAGTAGTCTGTTGCTGACGATACGCCCAAAACGTATACAGGCTTGTTCGTGATTTTCCTAGCCGCTTCTTCACTGGTGAGTATCAGGATTGCTGCGCCGTCAGAAATTGGGGCGTAGTCGTAAAGTCCCAGCGGCCTGTGTGCTTCTTTTCTTGCGTTTAGAACTTGCTCAACGGTTATCTTCCTCTGGTACTGTGCATACTCGTTTTTTGTTCCGTGCAGATGGTTTTTGACTGAGATTTGAGCTAGAGCGGTGTTCAGTGTTTCCAATTTCTCTCCATTCAAATCGTACTTTTTGATGTAGGCCCGGAGCATAAGTTCATGGTTTGCTTCAGGCGTACACCCTGCGTAGTAACTCCATGGGTCTTCAAGAAGCATCAAGTCATCTCGGATCTTGTCCCACCTGTCAGTCATTTTTTCTATTCCACCGACTAGAACCACGCTGTATCTTCCGGCTTGAATGGCGTTGCAGGCGTTTGACAGGGCTGAACTGAATGAACGTGTTACTTCCATAGGGACGTGAAGCTCCGTCAGTTCGGAAAGGAAACCTTCTTCCAGTCCAAGCTTGTTCGTGATGGGCAGAAAATAGTCTGAAAGATAACAGGCCTCCAAGTCCTTGCGTTCCAAGTTTGCTTCCATCGAAGCCTTGAGCCATGCTTCTTCAATCAGTTTCTCAGGCTCTTTCTCGTAATGCTCTCCAAATCTTGTTCTTCCAACAGCAACTATTGCTGGGCGAATTGGCATCAAATTACACCTATCAATCAGCAAATATCCCTTTGGCATGAGACTTTTAAGTGTTTGCCATTTTAGCGCTTGGCATCTAGAAACGTTCAGGCAAAGCTGACAGCCAGAGAAGCCCAAAGCGGTCGGTTGATATCCACTTTGATGACACTGCTTGATAATCGACCGAAGTTCGGGAGATGGGGGTCCAAAGAGGTTTCGACGTACGGCGCCAGCTTAAGCCACTGTTTTTTCTTCGTTAACGTTTATTCCGTGACTCTTCAGACCTTCTGAAAACACTCTGAAAAGCTTGCAATCCATGCCTATTTTCTCAGGCGGAACGACGCCCTTCTCTTTCAAGGCTTTTTTCAGAATTAACTGTGCAACTATCGACGCCGGATAGGCTGTTGTTCTGGCCATAGCGGTTACACCCCGTCCTTCGTCATAGAAGTCCAATAAGTCGTAGAGGCACGTCGTTCTCTTGTTGTCTTTTACGCCACGCACCTCAATTCTCAATGCAACGATGTCCTTTTGTCTTCTCTTTGATAGCTTTTGTTCAAAGATTTTGGCGGTGAGCTTTCTGGGCTGGATATTAACTCCTTCGACGCTGATTTTTGCTTCGCTGAAAAACCCCAGAGTTTTGAGCAATTTTACCTTTTCAGCGTGTCCTGGATATCTGAGCGTTTTCTCCCACATATCATCGACGTGTTTCGACGTGTGCAACAACGTTCTTAGCCCGTCGGTGTAGAAAGCCTCAAGCTTTCCAACATTTGGGAATTCAACTTCTTCCACTCCACTCAAGGCTTCAACCTCAACTGTTCGGCCTCTTCTGACTATTCCTGCCTTTCTAGTGTACTCGTCGATGAGGCTTTCAGGAGACCATGTGATGACGTAGCCCAACGGGGGAACGGGTTTTTCGGGAAGCCCCCCGACCATTACATGAACTGCTTCAACCTTGTCAAGTGTTGAAGAAGCATGCCCGACCAGCACATTGCTGATGCCAGGAGCTAATCCGCAGTCCGGGACAATCGTTGACCCTGCATGCACAGCCGCATCGTTCAATTGCAAAGGGTTTTCAGGCATGAAGGAAACGTCAACCAGGTCCTCATGGGCCTCAATGCATGCTTCAGCGAGGCAGTATCCAATGTTGCCTGGCAGGAAACCCATGGTTAGATCAAACCCCTTCAGAATGTCTATTAATTCGTCGTGTTTCGCAACATCTGATTGAATCCATGAAACATTGCTCAAGCCTATTCTTTTGACAACATCTTTCGCTCTTCCTTCATTCTTGTCGGCAACAACGACTTCAGTCGAACGCATACTGTTGGCCAAGTCTTCCGCTGCAACGGAGCCAATGTTTCCACAGCCCAGCAATATCACTTTCATGTTCCTACATTCAGAGAAGATTTTCATTAAAGGTTTTCCCAAGCTTAGTCACAATGCAAATTGCGCTCTCATGGAACTCGCGGAATTTCTTCATGGGAGAAACAATGTTACAATATGGAGCTTTGTTACAGATGATGGATTTGAAAGTCTTATATACCCCAATCGTGATTTTACATTTGAGTATCATGGCTGAGATCTGTCCAACATGCGGACTTCCCAAGGACATATGTGCTTGTGGCGAGATAGAAAAAGAACAACAGCGGATTCGCATACGGCTTGAAACACGCAAATGGGGCAAACCTACTACAATAGTAGATGGCATAGACGAGAAGAACACGAACCTAGCGGGAATTGCTCAAAAACTGAAGGGATTCTGTGCCTGCGGAGGAACGGCAAAGAGCGGTCAGATAATGCTTCAGGGAGATCATCGCGAAAGAGTTCGCCAGTTTTTGGTAAAACTTGGATATCCAGACGAGAACATAGAGCTTCAGTAGTTGCCCCGTGGATGGTGCGGGCCTAAAATGAAACGGCTGCAAGACATGCGTGAAGTATTGAGAACGCTAAAGCGGCGAAGACCGTCAAAGAAATACTGCCCAAGGTGCGGAAGCCCTGACATCCATTTGTCCAGTGGCACGGACTATTGGCTGACGCCTTTGAAATACGTGTGCAAGAACTGTGGATACCGCGGTCCTATTGTTATGGAACTTGAAAAAGAGGAAGGTTAGCGGCGCCTGGTCGTCTTGGTTAATCAGGAAGCTCTAGCTTGAGCTGCTTCTTCAGCGTTTTGTAACGGTTTCTCACCGTGACTTCGGTGACGCCTGCTGCTTCAGCTATGTCTTTCTGCGTTTTCTTCTCGTTGTTTTTCAGGCAAGCGATGTATAATGCTGCAGCCGCGAGTCCCATGGGGTCTTTTCCGGCGGCAGCCCTCTGTTTTCTGGCTTCTCTTAGAATCTGTATGGCGAGTCCTTGGGTTCTGCCTGAAATTCCTGTCCTTTCAGCTATTTTTGAAACGTAAGTCAGGGGGTCGGCAATCGGCATGTGGACATCAAGTTCACGCAATAATAGCCTGTAGCAACGTGCAACATCTTTCTTGTCAACCAAGCTTGCTTCAGCAATTTCGCGAAGGGTTCTAGGTGTTCCGCTTCCGCGGCAGGCTGCATAAAGCGCTGCGGCAGCGATGGCCGCGATGGATCTGCCGCGAACCAAGCCTTTGTCCAAGGCTTTGCGGTAAGTGACTGCCGCTTTCTCTTTGATTGGTGGCGGAATGTAGACTTTGTCTGACAGACGGTCGAGTTCGGCCATTGCTTGAGCCAGGTTTCTGTCGATTGAAGAGTGAACTCTTGAGCGTATCTGCCATTTTCTTAGACGCCACATTTGCAGACGTGTTGAGAGCGGGAGTTTTCTTCCGAAGGCGTCACGGTCAACTTGGCTTATGGCTGTTGACAAGCCTTTATCATGAACGGAATAAGACGTTGGTACTCCAACTCGGCTTCTAGACGCTTTCTCTTCCTGGGTGAAAGCGCGCCATTCTGGCCCTTTATCCATCATCTGCTCGTACAAGACGAGTCCACAGTCACCGCAGACGGTTTCGCCAGTGTCATAATCATGAACGAGGTTTGAACTGCCGCATTCTGGACACTTGTCAATTAGGCGCTGGCGAACCCCGGCTTCTTTTTTACTCAACTCTCTTCGCCTCGACTATTTTCTCGTAGAACCGTCGTGATTCTTCATCATTTTTCAGAAAGCAGTACGTTCGGTTCCGCGTAACTATGCACGTGCGATGTTTTAATATATAAGCTTTACGGTTATCTTGTAATGATTGAAATGGCGTTTCTGCTAGCAACATCAGTGGTCCGCGGGCTTTTTTTAAGATGCGCTGTTCGCAAGTCTTGAATACTCACACCCACTATTGATTTCCCAGTGTAAAGTTGATTCATTTGATAACGCTCCCGGAAAAGATGCGGAAGACATTAGAGAAGACCGTCAAAGAGCTGGCTGCTAAGAGAAATGTTTACGGTGTAGGCCTTTTCGGGAGCTGGACCCGAGGCGACGCTGTAACCTCAAGTGACGTTGACTTATTCATTCTTGACAAAGACGACTTCACATATGAGTACGTGGAAAGGATAGAACACGGTGGCTTCCTAATCGACTTGGACCACGTTCCAAAACGGTGGATTCAAGGCCCGATTCCTCCAGAGATAGATCAGAAACTGTATGAAATGCAGATACTCTACGACAGAGACTGGGCTTTGACCAACACGAAACTCTTGATGGCCAAGTCTTACAGTTCACCTGAGAGGGTTGACATTCGAACGGAAGCTCACGTCGTGGAATCCGACATATACCTGAGCCGTGCAACCTCGGCTTTCTCAAGGCAGGACTTCAAGAGCTCACATCTTTTTGCCACGGTGGCCTTGGAGAATGCTCTGAAGGTTCTGGTTGAAATAGCCTTGCAGCCTTTCTCGAACAGTCGATTCATGGAAACAGCTCAGAGTTCCGCTGCAAAACTCGGAACTCGCAGTCCTTTTGACGAGTATGTTGAGCTGACAGGGTTCAGCAGGGCCGACAGCATCCACGCCAAAGACAAACTGAGACTCTTCAAAACAATTTGGGACGACATCAACACTGAAGCCAAACAAAATCTTCCAACGCTCGAATCCACCCACTTCAAAGTCGAGACACGGCTGAACTACTGCTTGAACGCTGCATTCTTGCAAGGTGTGGTGTTACGGGCAAACGCCCTGATTGAAGCTGAAAAGACAATTGAGGCGTTGCATTACCTTAACAACATTCTCATCGACATTGTTGAAAACTATGCTTGGTTGAAATCTTCCATTGACAAGGTCAAAATAGACTATACAACGCTGATCCGTTCAATAGAGGGTTTGGAGGGAGAAAACTCAACAAACTACAAAAACATAACAACTTTTCTAGGATTAAGCACAACCGACAGGATAGTTGCAGCGAAAGAGATAGACAAGACACGTGAGTCAATGCTTAGAATACGAAGAAATAGGAAACTTTTAATCAAAAACCACTTATTAAAGACTTAGTTCAGGAGGGACTCAGCGCGCAAAGCTGGTATTGAACTCAAAGCGTATGTCACGAGGCTGCGCGCTGTTTGAGTGGCCCGGAGAAGCCCGGTGGAGGGAAGGACACCTTTCCGCCGACTGTAGTGGACAAGCATAGCGGGCTTTGGACCCGCCGACGAGAGTTCGAATCTCTCCCGGGCTACCATTCCATGTGTTGAAGAATACTATTCCCTCTTTTTCTTGCTGTGATCATGGCGTTCCTACCCAATTGCCCAAGAATTGTCTTCTCGTAGATTCGATTTTGAACTTAGACGTTACGTAGAAGAAGGCAAAGATTCTTACACTAAAAAGCAGCGTCGGGCTTTTCAGCGCTTGATGAGCGGCTTGACTGTTGGTAAGAGTCGGCACGAGAGGTTGAGGTTCATGACGCTTACAAGTTCTCCTGAGTCAAAAGGTCGAAAGCTTAATGCTGACTTTAGAATCTTGAAAATGCGCATTCTTCGCAAGTTTCATTTCAAGATGAAGTATTGGAAGATTCGCACGAATGAGGGTAACGGCGTTTTGCACATAGTTTTTCGAGGCAAATATATCCCTCAAAAGTGGCTGAGCGATCAGTGGGCTGATATTCACAAGTCGCCTATTGTTGATATCAGGTCATTGCGTGAGACGAGAAAGGGGTTAACTGGAATAGTTTTCTATCTCGTTGGTAGCTATCTTTCGAAGCAGAGTTTTGAACGTATGAGCTGGGGTTACAGCTGGGTTTTTCCCGCATTTGTAAGATCTTGGAAGAGTATAATCGAGACGTACGGCTTCAAGCAGGCATTGTTCCTGTGGAATCGCCTGCTTTGCAGTCCATTTGTTGTTACACGTCAAGTCCGGTTGACCAAGTTCTTGCCTGCATACAAACATACGAGCGAGAAGAAACTGTCATGAGGTGCTCGGTTCCAGACTTCCATGATGCAGTAGTGGCTCTGCGCGCGTGGAAGAAAATGGAAAGTTGCTTGAGGTAGGTTTTGAATACGTCTGCAGTCATAGACATGAGATGCTTTTCAGAAGACGAAAATAGCGCGCAAAGTAACTTGTTACACTTTACCATTCTCTCAACATTGCCAAAAGGTTGGCGCGCGCTATTGCTGTAATCTAACAGTCACAAAGAGTTAATAGTGCTGACACTGAACTTTTTCCTTAGTTGTGATCAAGATGAGAGTAAGACAGATTGTTAGAGATGAGGCAGTTCTTGTGGAAGTTGCAAAGACCAGTGACATAGAGAATGGCAAGATGAAAAGCGTAACCCACGGCGGAATTGACATTTTGATAGCTAATGTTGACGGAAAGTTCTATGCGATGGATGATAGGTGTGGACATATGAATGCTTTGCTTTCAATGGGGACTTTGAAAGGCAAAATAGTGACTTGCCCCTTCCACTATGCGCAATATGACGTCACCACAGGGCAGAAAATCAAGGACCCCGCTCAAGAATCCTTCAAAGACATGGATAAACTTCCCGAGAGCATGCAGAAATTTCTCGTCTATGTCGAAAAGTTGGTAGATCCAGTCAAAACCTACGATATACAAACATATGAAACCAAAGTGGAAGGCGACAAAATATTCATCAAGTTCTAGGATTTTAGCGGATGCTATTCCTCGGGCGATGTCTAAGAGGAGTTGTTTTGAATGGACCATGAAAATCACGCTGTGCATTCCAAAATTGAACAAAGAATGCCAAATCAGACTATGCAGGGAATGAAACATGAGTCTTCTGGACACATGATGCACACTGGAACGTTCAAGCGGAGGTTTTTTGTGTGTCTCGTCTTAACCATTCCAGTTCTACTGCTTTCACAAACCATTCAGACTTGGCTGCATTTTACGGTTACAGTGCCTTATCAACAACTCGTTCTTCTGGCCTTGGCTGCACTCATCTATGTCTATGGCGGCTGGCCCTTCTTGAAAGGTCTAATCTCCGAGCTAGCAAGGCTTCAACCCGGAATGATGACGCTTATTGGCACAGCGATTTCGGTGGCTTTTTTCTTTTCGGCGGGGACCGTGTTTTTCCCTATTGGAAGTGACTTTTTCTGGGAACTTGCCACGCTGATTGATGTGATGCTTTTTGGCCATTGGATTGAGGCGAGAAGTGTTCTTGGTGCTTCAAGGGCTCTTGAAGAGCTTGTCAAAATAATGCCTACTTTCGCCCACATCGTGAAGAACGGGGAAATTGTGGATGTTCCTGTTTCAGAGTTGAAAGTGGGCGATGTGGTTTTGATCCGGCCTGGCGAGAAAATTCCTTCTGACGGTCTAGTGGTTGAAGGAGAATCGTTTGTCAACGAGGCTTTACTTACGGGTGAATCGAAACCTGTTCACAAACAGACTAGGGATAAGGTAATAGGCGGAGCTGTAAACGGAGACGGAGTCCTCAGAACAAAAATTGAGAGAACAGGCGAGGAAACCTATTTGTCCCAAGTCATAAAGCTCGTTAGGCAGGCTCAGGAAAGCAGATCAAGAACGCAGGATTTGGCAAATCGTGCGGCAGCGCTCCTTTTCTACGTTGCAGTGATAGTAGGGGCGGTAACCTTTTTCGTTTGGTTTTCCTTCGGGAACACGCAATTTGCGCTTACGCGTACAGTAACGGTTTTGGTTATTGCCTGTCCGCATGCGCTTGGGCTAGCGATACCTCTTGTTGTTGCACTTTCAACGTCTATAACAGCGAGAAGCGGAATTTTGATCAGAGACAGAAAAGCCTTCGAGGAAGTCAGAAACGTGAACGCCGTGGTTTTCGACAAGACGGGCACTCTGACGACGGGGCAGTTCGGTGTTAGCGATGTAGTTTCATACATTGATGAAGATAAGCTTTTGAGATTAACAGCCGCAGTTGAAAGAAATTCGGAACATATTATCGCTAAAGCCATTGTTGAACACGCCCAAAGCAAGGGCATAGAAATTCCTGAAGCTACAGGTTTCAGGGCTATTCCAGGGAAGGGCGCAGAGGCAAGAGTCAGAGCAAACAGGGTCTATGTCGGAAGCCCAAACCTTCTGAAAGAAATGAACATAGAAATGAATGACAGACAAATCATTGACCTTCAAGAACAAGGCAAGACTGTTGTTTTCATTTTGATAGATGGTAAGCTTGCAGGTGCTTTCGCTCTAGCAGACACGATTCGAGAAGAATCGCGTGAGGCTGTTCAAGGTCTAAAGTCAAAAGGGCTGAAAGTTTATATGTTGACGGGCGATGCTGAAGCGGTTGCGAAAGGTGTCTCAAAGGAACTTGCCATTGACGACTATTTCGCGCAAGTTTTGCCGGATCAGAAGGCAGATAAGATCAGGTCGCTGAAAGATCAAGGGTATAAGGTGGCAATGGTCGGAGATGGTATTAACGATGCTCCGGCATTGGTGACTGCGGATGTAGGCATCGCCATCGGTGCCGGAACCGACGTCGCTATCGAGAGTGCCGACATAATACTCGTCAAAAATGATCCCCGTGACGTGCCAAAAGTAGCCGAACTTTCGAGAAAAACATATTCAAAGATGGTGCAAAATCTATGGTGGGCAGCCGGCTACAACATTTTCGCGATTCCTCTGGCTGCTGGAGTTCTCACAAGCTTTGGAATAGTCATTGATCCTGCTGTCGGTGCGATTCTGATGTCTCTCAGTACGATTCTGGTGGCAATCAATAGCCAGACACTGCGAAGATACGAACCTAAAAGCGGCGAATTACTCGAACGAAACCAACCGATAACAGAACCTGAAGCCATGCACCATCACTAGCGCGTGCCTTCTGTTCTGTGAGTTTGCCTTCAGAGTTTGTCGTTAAGTCTCGCGCGCGGGCATTAGATTTATTAGTGATAGCTGAATCCGACGCGGATAATGGCAAACGGCCTTGCTCGCATCGTTGGGAGTTTGGCGAGAGCCAAACGATCTCCGGTTGCGCATGCACTTCGTCAAAGCGCGCGCTCAAAAACCCTTGTGATGCAATTCATATTTCGTCGTCGTGGAAGATAGGTGGGTTTGCAAGAGCAAACCTAAGAAACCGCGAGCGTCCTTTATGGGCTTGGTCTATGACCAAGTAGCGAGCGGTGTCTTATTCCCCCGTCGTCGTTCGCTACTTCACTTGATAGTTACTCACAAAACTGTACGCTAATTTGTAGGCAAGAAGCTATGGTTTGCGGAGAGATTTGTGGCCTCTCAGTTCATTCATCAGTGTCTCCATTTTTTCGAATAGTTTCTCTCTGTATCTATCGCTTTCACGGCATTGTTCCACAATGGTTCTTTCGTGCATCCTGTAAAGAGGGTTTCCTATGAATTTCCAGAAGTCAGCGTCACTTTCTTTCTTGTCAATCTTCAAATCATAACTTATCAGGTTCTTGAGCTCAAACAAACCTAGAGCGAGAGTATCATCTAGGTCGCGGTCAGTTTCTTGGTCTAATTGCTTTTCAGTCATTTTTCTGTAATATGTGTTCATGTCAAACTTTATAGACCTTAGTTTGGCGGGTAGACCTTCATCGTTTTCCAGAGCGTCAAGCCATTCTGCTATGTCTTCTTGGGAAACGTGAATGAGCGAGTAGATTTCTTCAGTCAAACCATAGCTAACGTTTTGAAAACCTTCGACTTTACGCGTGATCAGTTTTTGCTTAATCAAATGATCTAGATGCTCGAGCAGGGATGGTTTTGAAATGTCGGTTCCTAGTTTCTTGAGTGATCTGTGCAGTTCACTGAACCTTAGTCTCTGTTTCGCGAGTAGTGTCAACCAGATTTCTTTGCAGGTATCATCGAGCTCAAATGCTTTCATGCTCAATTCGTCAATTCTTTTGTTTTTGACCGCATCGTCAACTTCGTTGTCCATCATGATCAACTTCAAAGGCAGGTAAACTAACAGGTAGCTTCACAGCGGTATTTATTCAACTTTGCTTTTGGTGAACGTAGGGGAATAATAATACAGATCAAAAAAAGTGATGTCGGAGGTGTTGTGGCAAGTAGAGAAGGCTCTGAAAATCACAACAAGGAATTTAGTCGTAGGTTTGGAGAAGAAGGGACTCCGTTGTACGTCAAATACACAGACCTCGTTCTCTTCAAGAACTGCAATCCCGATGAAATGAATTTGGGCATAAGGGAAACAATGGGCTGGCTTATAGGAGAAAATTCAGAGGCAGTATTGATCTGTTTCGATCGACCTGTGGAGCTTCTAGCAAACGAGCAAATCGGGTCGGCAGGTCTGGTTATCCCCAAAGACTGCATTCTGGAGAAGCACAAGGTCAGAATCAAGAAACCATTTAACCACTCTAGCATAAGCTATTCTGGGCAAAAGAAGCCCTACAAAATGGAGAAATAAAGAGATGCAAAAGCTAGTCAATGATAACGTTGAAGTCTCAAGTGAGCTCCAAGGTTTGAACAGTAAGATTCTTCCTCTGCGCGAGAAAAAAGCAAGGGAATACATCATCAATTCGTTCATGGGTAAGATGCCTTCACTGATACCATTTGCTCTCGATAACGAATCTATTCTGAGGCTCGCATCATACCTTCTTAAATACACAACAGGAAGCAAACACACGCTTTACCAGTACGTTTTCGGTGTCCACAGATTCTGCCGTTGGATGCGCAACAGTCCTGACGAACTAATCAGAGCCTCTATGGCAAACAAGGATACAGTTAATCGATACGTTCTGAAAATAGATGACTTCATTGGCGATCTTCAAGCTGAGAATCTAGCACCGGGCACTATCAACAACCACGTCAAAGGCTTGAAGGCTCTCTTCAGAATAAACGGAATAGGCTTGACGTTGCCTTATCGGGTTCCAAAGAATATCCGCTTTCCAGATAGATCGCCTACTCCTGAAGAGCTGGCTCGCATGATTGACATTGCTGACCTTAGAGACAAGGTCATTGTGAGTCTTCTAGCCTTAAGTGGTGTTAGAATTGGCACTTTGGCAAAACTGCAATACCGTCATGTGAAGCATGATCTTGAAAATGGTCTAATGCCTGTCCATATGCATATTGAAGCTGAGATCACCAAGGGCAAGTACCATGACTACGACACATTCATTGGTTCTGAGGGCGTTGAATACCTGAAGGCGTATCTGAAGGCCAGACGTTTGGGAAATGAACGATTCGAAAGTGGTCACAAGCGTGGTATGCCTCCTGAAGAGATCGTTGATTCCTCTCCTTTGATACGCAACGAACACAAAACCGCTGTTGAGGCAATATCGCCTAGTGTGGTTCATTATGTTGTTCATGGTTTGTATCGCAGAGCTGGCTTAATCGAGAAGTGCAACAAGGCTAGGTATGATCTGCGTGCGCATTCAATCCGCAAGTATTTCAGGACACAGTTAGGCGCGATCAGCACGATTCCGACTGACTACATCGAGTACATGATGGGCCATACTATCAGCACTTACAATGACATCAAAATGAAAGGCGTCGAGTTTCTGCGCAGTCTCTATGCTTCGAGTGGTCTGAGCATAAAGCCAAGAACCAGACTATCAAAACTTGATCAGTTGAAGATCTTTGTTGAGTCACTGGGCTTTAATCCGAATGAGGTTCTTTCAAAAGATGCTCTGGCAATGCCTCACCGCACAGTGGTTGATCCAGAACAGAGGAAGATCGACGTACTAAATCAAACCTTAAAGGATGCTATAATCAAGGAGCTCAACCAAGGTATTCCACAACATGTGTGACGGTAACTCCCGGGCTACCATTAATATTACAGCTTTCGCAGTTGTTTTGAGTGTTGACCTGTGAGAATTGTGTGACTAGATGTTTTAAGTGATTTTCGAAGGTCCTACTCAAATTGAAGCCTAATTCACGAGTTTTTTCAACTAATTCTTGATCAACATATAAGACAAGATTGTGTTTGTTTGACGTTTGCGGTTGCACCCGGGCGGATGTGAGGGGAAGTTCTATGTTATAAATTTGGTGATTGCATGTAAAATTTTATTGAGTTGCCAATGTATCTGAGGATGGAGTTCTCTTCAACCAAGAGACTATTTTGTCTGCCAATTGACTCCTGACGTTCGTGAATGAATGGTCTGTGTCAAAGATTTCAATCTGCAGTTGCTTGGCACCATACCTCTGCAATGCTCTGAATAGAGGCAATATGTGATTCTCTAGGTCCGCTTCTTGGTCACGGCATGCACCGATTATTAGAATATCCTTGTTCGACAGTGTCTTAGCATGCTTCACCAAATCGTATCTATCTACATTCGCACGTAGCTCAGCAAAAAGCTCTCTAGCCTTTGGGGCTCTGAAACCTGAATCTGATAAGTCTTGGTCTACCTTCTTTTCAAGCTCTTGCATGAATTCATCACTCGCTCTTCCCAGTACACTTAGATTGCCCCCAGCAAGGTCGACCACTCTTTTCACTGAGACATCACTCAATGAACCCAACAGAGCCATGCCGCCACCATAACTGTACCCAATGAGAGCAATGCGTGACAAGTCAACATTGAATTCTTTGACAACAAAACTGGATTTGACGTAGTGAACAGCCGAAATTACATCTTCCAAGGAATTCGCATCTTTGAATAGTCCTTCGCTTTCCCAAGAGCCACGGTAATTAAAGGCAAGAGCATTAAACCCTACCTTCATCAATCTCTGACCAAGTCCAAGCACGTCTGTGTTGTTTCCAGGAAAACCATGACAAAGAATAACCGTTGGCAATGGTCCAACTCCAGAGGCTTGATAGAAGATTGCGTGGATGTTCGCACCTTTGCTCTCAAATGTTACTGGAACTGGCTTTTTCATCTGCCATCACACAACTATATGTCTCCAAACTGTTTTAAAGACGTAAGAGACTTGCGCGCAAATCTCACCGGCCACACAATAATCCATTTTCGGTTCAGCTATAGCTTTTCCGCGTGCGCATTGAAAGAAAAATCGACGTGCACCTAGTGCACACGACGACGAACCTCTTTTCAATCTCTTTGTTACGATACAACTATTCAACACTCAACCATTTGCGCGCGATACAGTTTAGTTTCTAGTGCGTGCAGCAATTCTTTTATTTGTTCAACATAAGAGAAGGAAAGGGAGAGAGTCTAACATTGCCATCGCGACTGCCAGAGTCGAAGCATTTTCAGATAGAACGATTGGCGGATGGTGTCTATGCCGCGGTTGCTTCTGAGCAGGGGTATGCAAGTTGCAACGCTGGTATCATCGACATCGGTGATAGAACCATTCTCTTCGACACGTTCCTCACTCCGGAAGCAGCCAGAGATCTTCTTAAGGTCACTGAACAACTGACCTCAAATAAGATCACGCATATTGTCAACAGTCACGAGCACAATGACCATATTCGCGGCAACCAAGTCTTTGGTTCGGATGTCGATATTATCAGCACCGTGAAGACTCGTGAAGCAATTGTTCGAAATGAGCCTGAAGAAATCAAATCGGAAAAGAAGACGATTCTCAAGGAAATCATCGATGCGCAATCAAGACTTGATGCTGAGAAGAATTCTAAGCGACGGCGGGAACTTGCTTTATTGATTTCTTACATGCAGGGTGTGAGCAAATCGCATTGTGAACTGAAGACAAGACTTCCAAACATCACTTTTGAACATAAGCTCGCAATATACGGAACAAAGAGAACAGTTGAGCTTCTCCCTCTTGCTGGTCACACAACAAGCGATGTCATTCTCCACCTGCCGGAAGAGAGAATTGCATTCATGAGCGATCTGCTTTTTGTCAACACACATCCTTACCTCGCTAGCGGATCCCCTGAACAATGGAAACAGTCACTCACTGAAGTCCAGGCATTGGGAGTCCAGGTTGCCGTTCCTGGTCATGGCCCTATAGGGAGATCCTCAGATCTTTCGGCGATGCTCCAATATATTCAATCACTTGAGAGCATCGTAGTGAATATGATAAAACGTGGCAAATCAGCTGAGCAAGCATCTTTTGAACCGGTCCCCTCACCATTCGACACTTGGCTATGTTTTGAAAACTTTTTCGTCGCCAATCTTAAGTTCCTTTACAAGCTTGCAACGCAAGGAAAGGAAAGAAAGTAGGTCAAATGCGCTTCGATCGATCAAATCAAGGTAACGCAGTTCAGTTTCTAAATTCTAATCTTTTACCCGCAAGAAGAAGAAATAGAAATTCTAAGATTTTTTCTTGTTTAGAATTAGAAACTAGAAAATTAGCGCGCGCTTCCGTAAATAGCGCACGCTATTTGCATGAAAGGTCTTAATTGGGTGCAGGGCTTCTAGGTCATTGGAGGCTCTGGTATGGTGAAATATCTGCTTCTCTACAAACATTATTTGAAAAAATACGCGGATGCAATAGAGTACACACGTCAGTTTCTCAGAGAATCCGCTGCCAAGAACCCGCTTGACTTGCATCCGTGGGGTCTTCCTGAGCACCGTATGGGTCATACCTTACTTGTTTTGAAGAATTCCCTTCTGCTGGCGAAGAATAGGAAGGTCAACTTGGATGTGGTTGCATTGTCAGCCATTCTGCATGACATCGCTGCATTTTCATCTGAGAGAAAGAAGCATGCTGAAGAAGGAGCTAAGATCGCGGAAGAGTATCTTAAGAAGCACAGATACCCTGATGATCTTGTGCAGAAAGTGGTTCATTCAATCAGAGTGCATACTGGACCATTAGCATTCAGTCCAAGATCTGACGAAGCAAAAATCCTGCAAGACGCTGACACCATCGATAAAGTTGGCGCACTAAGCATCACCACATTTCTCTTGCACTATGGCAGCAAGAAGATGCTGCCAGAACAGGTTTTGGCAGAACTCAGAAAGGACATGCCAGAGCGATTGAGATGGTACTACAAGACAATGAACTTCCCTCAAGGAAAGAAATTGATGAGCGAAGGCTGTAGCTACATTAGAGATTTCATCCAAAAGTTGGAAAGCGAGACAGATCTTCCTAGACCGTAGCAAAGCATCTCATCAACGTGCACTGCGAGTGCACACGACGAGCTAAATTCTCCAAGCTTCTTGATTTTCTCAAGTTTTATATTCACTCTGATTGAATCTAGCTGTGTGATTGGCGTGAGTACACCTGAGAGAAAATCAGTTCTTATTTATGAATTGATTGGGATGATTTTTATAATCATTCTTGGAAGTTTTCTTCACTTCACTTTCGAATGGTCTGGCAATCAGCCAATCGTTGGTGTATTCTCGGCTGTAAATGAGAGTGTGTGGGAGCACCTGAAATTGGCTTTCTGGCCTGCGTTGTTGTTCATGATTATTGAGTATGCGCTATTGAAGAGAACGGCCAACAACTTCGCTTTTGCCAAGACGATTGGCGTTTATCTGATGGTAATCGTTATTCCAATCGTGTTCTATTCTTACACCGCAATAACCGGAAAGAGCATTTTCGTCATAGACATTTCCACTTTTATCTTTGCTGTCATAATTGGGCAACTATCAAGCTACAAGTTGCTGACATACAAAAAGCTCCCAGAAAGCCTCAACAGGGTTTCTCTCATTGCATTAGTTCTGCTTGGACTTGCCTTCGTATTATTTACCTTCTATCCACCCCAACTGACAATCTTCAGAGATCCAAACACAAAAAAATATGGAATTCCTTAAAAGCATCGAGGGCAGGTGAGGGCACTTTCTTTGTTACAAGTTTGGTGCTTCATGAAGAACGTACGATGAGAAAAGTGGAGATATCTCCCTAGTGTTTTCTTCACTGTTGAAAAAGGGCTGAATCAAGCATAAAGGTAATCTGACCGATCCAAACAACTTTAGTGTTGAGTCACATGGATTTTGGCAGAGTCGCCCACGAGAAGTACATCTATTTAACGACTAGAGGTAGGAAGACTGGAAATCCACACACAGTTGAATTATGGTTTGCGATAGCTGGAAAGGAAATTTATCTTAGCCATGAAGGAGCGTACACTGACTGGATGAAAAACATTCTTGAGGATAATCGAGTCGAGTTCAAGATCGGAAAGATCCAGTTTAAAGGCAACGCTCGAATTGATGAAAGGGGGGCTCTTGAATTGGGAAAACATGCTCTCTATCTTAAGTATTATGGCAAGGCAGACGAAGACACGATTAACGATTGGTTCTCAGAGTCAACAATAATTGAGATTTCAATGATTGGTATGGTATAAAGCGCGCTCTATACCAAGATCACGCGACTTTTCAACTAATTCCTTGTCTACATAAAGAATGAGATTGTGTTTGTTTGACATTTGCACTTGCACCCGGGCAGGGGCGAGGGGAAGTTCTATGTAATAAGTCTGGTGATTTGCAGGCAGAACTTAACGAAAAGGAAAATTGCGATATAACCCACAATGCGAATCTTGGAGCAAAAAACTATATTGCCAAAACATAAATCAGAGGTCAAATCCAAATAGTTTAGGTCACCAAAAATGAGTGAGTCTGACGAGTATTATTGCCCAAACCCATATTGCAATAAAGAGAAACTGGCAGTTGGAGAGAAAGCGTGCCCAGAATGTGGAGCATATGTTCAAAAAATGGAAGCGAAGGAACTAGCCAAACTGCTACAACAGAAGCGCACTCTCTCTCTACAACAGAAAAAAGAATCAGCCCCCGCGCTAGCATCCAAACAAGACGGAAGAATCCTCTTCTCCGATGAGATGACGGACGATCAAATTCGTATGCTTATATCACAGGATATGTCGAACTTAGCAATGCATGAAGCTGGAACTGCATGGATGTCTGTTGGGGCCCTTCTGTCAAGTTCAACAGATCAGATGACTGCATCAGGATTCAAGGCTCTTATAGACCAAAACAAGATAATGATAAGGCAGAATGAACTCATCATCAGAGGTTTGAAAAAACTGGCCGGAAGAATGGACGAATCTCATCATTGATTGAGCATGCTACGTCCAATGGCGCATAATTACTGACACCTTGTCGCTATAGCCCTTTCTAGACTACAAACCAATCAGGCAACGTGCACTTCGTGCACACGACGAGCCAATCTCTTTCCAACCTCTTAGTTCTTTACAACCTCTCTGTTATGGTATCACTATTCAACCACTAGTCTCGTTTACATATTCATCAATTTAGTAACACGATTTAGTTTTCTAAATTTCTAATGCGCGCGGAATGTCCTATGTCTGTCTTAGAATCTCTTTTCCCATCAATTCTATCTCTTGAAGAGTGAACTGGATGTTAGATTTTCTTGTCACTATGAAACTCGGCAATTCTCCGATTTTCAAAATGGGAAGAGTAGGATTGTTGATGTTCAAACCAACATTTTGGTTTGCGAAGACAACAATTCCCTGAATCCATATCCTCCGACATTTGAAAGTCTCCGAAGACTCTATTACTCGTTTAATTCTCACAGAATTCCTCTTTGCTTGTTTGCTAGGGCTGCCTAACTCGAAATGAATGAAGCGACTAAGCCTTCCAGGTTTTTTGCTTGTATATTGCCTCGTCCATTCGTCCCCATAGCAGACTATCTTGCCACCATAGTTCTTGGTTTCTATTACAAAGATACCATTTGGTCCTAGAACAACGTGGTCAATGTTGCCATAGCCATCAGAAACCATAATGTCATTAATCAAGTAATATTCATCACTCAAAGTGGAAGAGAGAATTTTGCCGACCTTATTCTCTCCTTCATAACCTTGCTTGTAGCCAGAATATTTTCGAAAGAAATAGAAAGCAAAGAAAAAAGGGAAGAACAGAAGCAATGCACGCGGGCCCTCATATCTGCCTACGTCGATGTATAAAGGTGAATGTGGAATATCTGATAGCGTGAGTACCGTGAACACAGTTATGCAAAGAGCCATTATACTTAGGTTCTGAACAGCTTTTCTTTTCAGGTAACTATCCGGCTCTTTAAGGACCTTCATCACAAAGACAACCTAGCAGATGTACATCGAGAGACTGATGTTTCATATCCAAGTATTTTATATGTGCGGTGTTGCTAGAACAGCAGTCGCAAGCTATTTGTCTTTAAAAAGGAAGACTAGTTTCTAAATTCTAATTTTCTAAGCGGGTAGAAGAATTGAGAATTTCTAAGATTTTTTCTTGTTTAGAATTATAATTTAGAAAATTCCTGTAAATACGTAAATATTGAAGGGTTTGAGGTTATGTACACCGAGGTAATAAGGAAATTGAGTGAATGCCCAAACCTTCAAGTTAACTTGAAGAACTGTTCTTGCACATATTCATGTGATTTGAAAGGTAGATGCTGTGAATGTTTGAGAAATCACAGAGCTAACAATGAACTTCCCGCTTGTTACTTTCCACCAGAGGTAGAGAAGACCTATGATAGATCAATCAGAAAATTCTTGGCAATACACAAAAGCAGCTAGAGTCTTTCTATGACCTAAGCTTTACACTTGACCTCTTCAAAGTCAACGCACTCTTCAAACCTGCCAATGTCTTTACACTTGGCAAACTTTTTGCAGTTCATGCAAGCTTCAACACGTTCACGCTTCAACTTGTGTGCCAAGTCCTTTTTCATATTGATCATCGATTTTCAATGATCAAACACTGACAAAATACACTAAAATCTCGAGATGCATTGTTACTTGTTTTTCAATCTAGTCGGCCGAATGAAAAATCCATAATTCTGAAAACCGTGTAGCCGAGCCTCTCGAACGGGTCATCACTCAACTATCGCTCAAATTCTATTTTCTAAACCAGCCCAAGTCTCAGATTCCAAGAACCACCGCTATTTAGAAAATGGAAAGAAGTGATTCTGGTCGATCGTAGTACTTGGTGCTTTTGTGTTAGGTAGGTGATCTGCTGTGTTAGGTAGGTGATCTGATCGTGTAGCTGTATGTGTTGCGCAGTATAGCCTATGTAAAAGGATTGGGTAATCTTATGACCCAAACAAATGTGGACAACAGTCCGATTAGTATAGCTAGAGTTGTTGGTAAGAGTGTAGCTGGGAGTTTAGGAGAGAAAGCGTTTGTTGAGCTTGAGCTTGCCTTTGAATCGAGACTGTTACCTAGGTTCAGCGACGATCCAATCATTCGAACCAATCAAAACGTTCTTTTGTATTGGCAATACGGCTACTACAAATCGCGCGCGCGAACGATGATTGCTCAACAACTAATGATAGATGTGACTGGCAGGCTATTTCCTCAACTTATGCATGACATGGTACTTAGCAAGATCGAAATGGATCACAGTACTTTTGAACAACCGCTTCCAGAATCGCGGATTGCTGAGGCGGCAAGCGGAACCTACGCTGACGGTAAAGTTGTCCATGGAAAATGGCATGTTTACCCAGAGATGGCTGCAGCAGGATTATGGACTATGCCTTCTGATCTAGCCAGCTTTGCAATTGAGATTGCTTTATCAAGGCTGAGTAAATCAAATCGTTTATTATCTGAAATTATGACTCGCGAGATGCTGAAACCACAGGTAGAGCATTTAGAAGAACTTGCCTTGGGCGATGATAAACATCCAGACAGAATGGGACTAGCCTTCTTTCTAGGTGACGAAACAAGACCAGACCTTTTCGGGCACATCGGAGACGACGCTGGCTTCCAGGCAATGCTTATCATGTTTGGTAACTCAGGAAAAGGTGCAGCTTTAATGGCCAATTCTCAGGTTGGAATGCTTGTCGAAGACTACTTGGTTCAGAACATAGCAAAAGAGTATGAATGGAAGTATGTTACACCAAGACGTCCCCATCCTGAAGCCTTGACCACACTATTCCTACTAACGCAGCGAAAAGGAGTCGCAGCTGCGATAGAAAAACATGGAGAATTCAAAAGAACAGGCTCTGATCTGAGCGTAGCAGGCGAGAACACTCTAATCTTCTTGGCTTACTTACTTGTCTTCGAGCAAAAACTCCAGGATGCAATCAAAATAATGAAGTATGCCATCAAAGAATACCCAAAATACTGGAACGCATATGATACTCTAGGAGAAATGTACTTGCATTCAGGAGACAAAATGCATGCTATCGAGAATTATGAGAAATCAGTCGAGTTGAACCCAGATAACCAAAATGGAAACGCAATGCTGAAAAAACTGAAACAGCAAGATTGACGCGCATCCACTCACAAATTGCTTTGATTTTAACATGATCTGGAATTTCCTTTCCTTTTTCAACTATTGTCATCAATCGATTAACCCTGGCAGTCCACTATTACTCAATGCGCGCAAGAGAACAACATGCAACAACAAAAACTCCGCAAGGCACTATCACAGCTAACCCAACAAGTTAACCCATCATGTACGACAAAACACTCATCAAGCCCAGTCCTTCAAACCACAGCAAGCTGCACCGTAGAAGCTTTTTTCTTGAGGAAAAGACAGTTTCGCAACATGGCAACAGGCGTTTGTCTTTCATTCCAATTGTGACTACTCTATTTCGTTGGCTTTTGGAAAGAGCTCCTTCATCTTCCTTATGAATTTGTTTTCAAAGTCAAGAGCTTCCAGCGTGTCGGTTATCTCTTCAATGTCCTCGTCAGAGACATACTCGGCGGGTTTTCCTGTTAGTTCATCGAAAGCGAGCCCACACGAGTATATCATGACACCGGTTTCCGACGGCGAAATCACCACGTGCACTCCTGATCGTTGTGCCGCTTTGACGTAATGCTGCAGACTGAAGGGAAAAAGCAAGGTTCTCAACGTCAATGGCACCAGTGCGCCTTCTTTAGCGAGCACTGTTGCATTCCCCTCCTTGGTTTTTTCTGTTTTCGTGGCCTTCAAGCCCGTTTCCTTGAAAGTTTTCAAGCATGCCAAAGCCACGTCATCAACCTTGGCATCTGGAACTAGAAGTCTCCTTTCCAAACATACAGCTTCATGACTCATTCGAGAGAACACCACAGTCAAAGACCTTCCACCTTCTTATTACGTTTTCTAATCATGAACGACCAACGCATAAACGCGCTCCGACAACATGACTATCTCGGAGAAATGCCCATCTTCACAGACGCATCCCTTCGCTGCGGAAACTTTCTGAGCGCGCGCGAAGATTACTGCCTGTGCCGCGGTGGAACCTGATAGAACAATCCTCTATAAGATAGCTCCAGAAGATGTATGTACAGTGACGTTCTAAGGTTAAAGTGGCGCATGCGGATTCTTCATCTCAGTGATGGCACCACGCTCACCCCAAGCAGGGGGAGATGGGAAAAACAATAACAATTGTTGCCATCACCCTCACAAATCCGCATGCGCTACGCTGTCGAGAGTATTGATTTCTACAAATGTCATTCACCTAGGATTATGGTCAAAACAGACTCTTCGACTTTCCCCTTCACAATTTGATAATACGAGCATCCGATGCCAAAGTGGAAGAAGTAGGGTGCATAGGCCTAAAACGTTGACGACGTCAATGTTTGAGTTTGCCAGAGACCTTCGAGTCTCTAATGGCCTTGTCTCTTGTCGCTCGGAACATCTTGTTCATGAGGCGGGGTCATCCAGACCGAGATATTTGATGGTTTAATTGATGATCGTTTTGCGTGTGCATATGTCGCACAGGCTTCACTGTTGTCCTTCGAATGCGCTGTTCTTTTTGATGTACTCCTCAGCCTTGTCTCCCAACGTTTGTTTGAGCAAATCCATCCTGATGTTCAGGTATTCATCCCTGAGAATGTCAAAGTGATAGCTGTCCCACTTGCGGCCGTTCACAAAAACGGCTTGTCTCACCACTCCACCTTTCCTGAACCCGCAAGCTTCCAACGCGCTGTGAGCGCGACGATTGTACTCGACGCTCCACGCCTGAGACCGTTCAGCGTTAAGCTGGCTAAACGACATCTCCAACAGCCCAACCGTGATTTCTCGGCCCAGACCCTTCCCCCAAAGCTCCTTCTTTCCAATGTACGTTCCAATGTCCACGGTCTTGACATTGCCCCAATCCTGCCTCTGCAACCGCGCAATCCCAATGGCCTCTTTCGAATCAACAAGCTCAACGATGAAATGCATCTCCTTCTCATCCTTCATCCACTCCTCATACTGCTTCTCCAGCTGAGCCAAACTCACAAAATTCAACGGCCTACTCCTAGAATACATAATCAACTCGGAATCATTCTCCCATCTATGCAACAGCCCCAAATCCTCCCTTTCCAAAGGCCTAAACCTCACCCTCCCAAACTCAAACACACAACCTCACCACCCGAGACCTTCAATCAAACCACCTAATAACCCTTAACAACACTCAACATGAGGCCACCCCCATTTGAGCCTCAAAGAAATCACGGTTTGAGTACTCAAGAGCAGGGGCTCCCAAGCCAACGTGAGCTGGCAACTACGCATTCAACCCCCGCTTCAGTTTGAGCCTCAAAAAAATCACGGATTGAGTACTCAAACACAAGGGCTCACAGGCCAACATGAACTTTCCCTTTGTTAACATACTGAAACATGAAAGCTTGCAAGATGGCAAATCCTTTGCTTGCTCTTCTGTTCATCCAAGACTCGCAAGGTTTATCTGTGCAAACATGGAATTCTAGAACGCTTTAATAGTCAATTGCTCCTAATAACTCACATTCTCGACTGAGAAATGCTTAAACTATTGAAAACCAAATAAAGAATACGAGAGGACGAGTTTGCCAGGATTGGGCGGTATACTCCGAAAGTCCAGGAAGGACGAAAAGGAAGCCGAGGCCAAAGGCGGTTCTGGCAAATCCTACTTGAAAGCCATGCCTCTCCGGGAACTATCGGACATCGACTCGGTCAAGGCTGAGGTTAAGTCCGGCAACATTCTGATTCTAAGAATAACCTCCCTCGCAAACAAGAGCATCGACGACGTTAAACGCGCCGTCAACGAGTTAAGCGAGTTCGCCGAGTCCATAGGAGGGGACATTGCAAGACTGGGAGAAGAACGAGTGGTAATCTGTCCTCCAAACGTGAAAATCTGGCGAGAAAAAACCAGCGTTTCCAACGAGCCTATACCTACAGCAGCCTAAAGGTCTCCATAACCGCCGGAACAAGGGTCCGAACTTCACATCTTCTCTCGATGAAATTAGCCATACTCAAACACTTAGCCCTCTCACCGTGACACACGACCACCCGCTCAGGCTTCGGCTGCAAATGCGTCACGTAATTGAATATCTGCCGCCTGTCGCTGTGCCCAGAAAAACCCTCAATCGACTCCGTGCGCAGCCTAACCTTCACAACGTCCATCTTGCCCTCAGCAGTCATCACAGCCACTTCCCTCAAGCCCTTCTGCACCCTTCTTCCCATCGTGCCCTCAATCTGATAGCTCACAAAAACTATCGAGTTGTTCTCGTTGTCCGCCAAGCTCTTGAAGTACTCTATCACAGGCCCACCCTCAAGCATCCCGGACGTAGCCATCACAATGCAGGGCTCGCCCTCGATTATCTCCTGCCTCACGCTCGGATGCTCCACAATCGTGAAGTAATCCGACTGAAAAGGGTTAACCCCGTCATGAAGTATGCTGTTACGCACCTCTCTGCCCAAGTACTCGGGATAAGCAGTGTGGATTGCCGTGGCCTCAGAAATCATTCCTTCAATGAAGACAGGAGCCTCTTTCATGGCTCCGCGCCGCATGTAACCGTCGAGGATGAGCATAATCTCTTGCGCCCTGCCCACAGCCGGCACCGGAATCAGAACCTTGCCCTTCCGCTCCAGAGTCTCGTTTACAATCGCAGTCAACCGCTCTTCTGCCTCGATCCGCGAGGGCATAATGTCATCCGGTCCACCGTAGGTGCTCTCGGTGATTACGGTCTCAACCCTGGGAAACTCGGTCGTCGCCGCCTCCAGGAGCATCGTCCGCGAAAACTTGTAATCACCCGTGTAGACGATGTTGTGCAAGCCCTCGCCTATGTGCAGATGAACCATCGCGGAACCCAGTATGTGACCAGCGTTGTGCAAGGTTAACCGAACATCCGGAGCGATGTCCGTGACGACGCCGAACCGCAAGGGCATCGTGTGCAACACAGACTCGCGGACGTCTTTCTGGTCATAATAAGGCGTCACACCCTGCTTGCCCGCCACGTCCAAGTAGTCCAGCTGAAGCAGAGTCATCAAGTTTGAGGTCGGCGCCGAACAGTAAATCGGACCGTCATAACCGTACTTGTACAAGAAAGGTATCAAGCCGCAATGGTCAAGGTGAGCGTGGCTCACGACAACGGCGTCCAGAGACTCAAGCTCAAACGCGGGGTTGTCCAGCCTCGGAAAAGCCTCAAACGGTCTTGATGAACCCGGGTTTATGCCGCAGTCCAAGAGGACGCTGCTCTCCCGAGTCTGCAGAAGAATCGCAGATCTTCCAACCTCCTGAAACCCTCCGAGAGCCGTGATCCTGACATCACCGACCTCGAAAGCCTTGGGCCTGAAAATCCTTTCCCCCACGGTCCGCAGTATCCGTTCCCTCTCCTTGCTCTCCGAGTGCAGATAGTGACGCATGTGAGTAACTATCTTGGACTTCAACGGCGGACTCCTCAGAACGTGTGGTCGCCACTTGGTCCGCTTGATGATTTCCTGCAGAACCGACCCGTTCTTCCCTATGACAAGCCCAGGCTTCTTAGCGTCGATGATTATCTCGCCCAGGCTGGGATCAAAGTTTATGTCCGTCACCTCCGCTTCAGGCGAGATGATGTCCTTCGCGATTCTCTCAGCCTCAGCCTCCTGAAGCCTGACCGAGGGATCAGAACGGATGACAATCCGTTTCCTTATCACGTTAACTATGTTCGCGATGACGTTGCTCTGCTCAACAAGCACCTCGGGCCTCTTCGTGTACACGGCGAGCGTTGAGCCTTCATACTCTATCCTCGTCACTTCAGCTTCTTTTGGAACATGCTCCAAGATGTATTGACTGATTTCTATCTTTTCCCTACCAGAGTCCTGCACCGTTTTAACTTCCTTAATCGGCCAGAAGCTGCTTTTTCTCCTTGTCGGTCAAGTCCCTGTAGCCCTTCTCATCTATCACAGCAACGTTGAAACTGTCTCCACTCGCCGAGTCACGCTTCATGGAAGCATTAACGGCCTTGACAATCACGGGCAACATTTCCTTCACAGCCGCGCCTTCCCGGTACTTGTCCTCCAGAATGCCGTAAGCCACAGGCGACCCTGAACCTGTAGAAACGTACTTTTCTTCCGTCAGACTGCCAAAAGGATCTATAGAGAACACGTGTGGACCGGTGTCATCCACGCCGCCCACGAGAACCTGTGCCAAGAGAGGCACGTACCTGGCTGAGAACAGAAGGTTCGCTAAGAACCTCGCAGCAGAGTTCACGGGCAAAGGCCTGCCCAAGTTTACCCTGTAAAGACGTGCGTTAGCCGTGAGTATGTCGACAGCCCTTTGAGCGTCGGCAACGCTTCCGGCAATCGTCATGGCCAAGTGGTCGTCTATCTGGTACACTTTTTTGCCGTGTTTGTGAGCCACGTAGAAACCCATGGTTACCCGCGTGTCCGACGCTAATATTACCCCGTCCTTGCACACTACGCCGATGGTGGTGGTTCCTTTCAGCGTTAGCTTGTTTATCACGTCATCGTTATTCGCCATTTTCAATCTTCTCCCAAAACCTAAATGCGACACGGATTTACTTCGCGAGGAAGTAGCATCATCTAATCATGATCAAGGTGTTAATTAACATTGCGCTCAAAGACACAGAAACAAAAGCAACCGTCGCGAACGAAAATCAACAAGCTCGAGAAGCACTTGCAAGGCACGAGAAGACTTTTCCAGCACATGATCTCTTTCATTCTTGACCTGCACGCCGAAAGCCAAGCTCCTGTGCGTCCTCTTAGGCTCTTAACACGATGGTCCCTGACAGGTAACTGAATATTCTCTGTCTCTTCCTTGGGTGAAGGATCCATCCCAGAATAAGATCCAACGGAAGCAGGAAGGCCTTTCCAACGCTTTCCAACGCCGCCTGCGCCATGTCTATTGGTTCACCGTCTAGCTTTGTCACTTTCAGTCTCATCAGCATTTTGCCCAACGATCGCCCGTAGATTCCTTCCATCAACATCCAGTACAATAAATAAACGATGTTGCTGAGTCCGAAGTTCACGAAGGGAATCCAAAACGGCAGACGCGGCACGAAGACGAAGCCGGGCCACCCTAACCAGGTGAGAATGCTTATCGGCGCCATGACGATTCCCAGAATCACGACGTCCACCAACCATGCCAAGAACCTTTCGCCCCAGAAGGCCAGCCTGAGCTGCGGCGGCGTTTCCGCCGGCGTCCCACATTTCGGGCAGTATTGTGTGCCCTCCGGCAGTTCGTTCCCGCAGTTTCTGCAAGACGGCATCTTTCTTTCCTCTGTTTCAAACGTTGGTCGACCAAGTATTTATCTTTCTCCTCCTCCCAAGGCTGCTTTCTGCCCTTCTATGACCGATTTGGCAGGCAACGGTTGGAAACAGAGATCCGCCTTCATGTGTTTCTATGAGAAGCTTTTTTAAGGTTTGAACGCAAATCGCTATGAAAACGGCTGAAGATACGCGGCTGAGCAGTGATTGTTGTGCCCCTGAAACATCATCGAATGCAGTTTCCGAGGGAGGTTATCGTTGGGCACGGGGTGATAGAGCGCATAGGCGATATCTCTAGACGTTTGGGGTTTGCAGAGTCTGCGCTCGTCATAGCTGGTTCGAAGACTCTTGACATCGCTGGCAAGAGGGTTAAGGAGCTTCTTGAGAAGAAGGAACGGATGAGTGTTGAGACCTTCCTCGTTGAGAGCGCAACTGCGAGCGATGTGAAAGCGGTTGAAGAAAGAATTGTAACTTTAAGACCGCAAATCGTGTTCGCAGTGGGCGGTGGAACCAAGATTGACGTTGCGAAGTGCAGCTCCGCGAACCAGGGTATCCCTTTCATCAGTGTGCCCACAACGGCATCCCACGATGGAATCGCGAGTCCCTTGTCTTCCATCAAGGGTTTCGGGAAGCCGTACTCGGTTGTGGCTCAGGCACCGTTGGCCATCGTGGCGGACACGCAGATAATAATGCGGGCTCCTTGGCGTTTCGCGGTGAGCGGTTGTGAAGACGTCATGGCGAAGTTCACGGCGGTCAAGGACTGGAAGCTGGCGCATGAGGATAGGAACGAGTATTTTGGGGGGTACGCTGCAAGCTTGGCTTTGATGAGTGCGAAGCATGTTATGCAAAACGTTAGGTTGATGGAGACTAAGAGTGAGGAAGGATTGCGGATTCTCTTGGAAGCGTTGATAAGCTGTGGAGTGTCGATGAGCATAGCGGGAAGCAGCCGTCCTTGTAGCGGTTCAGAGCATTTGTTCAGCCATGCACTTGACGTCATTAGGCCTAATCATGCGATGCACGGTGAAAGATGCGGTGTGGGAACTATAATGATGACCTACTTGCACGGAGGAAACTGGAAGCGCATACGAGACTCGTTGAAGAGGCTCGGAGCACCCACGAACGCGAGGGAACTCGGTGTGGAAAAGGAAGACGTGCTTAAAGCCTTGAAGATGGCGACCTCCATAAGACCTGAGAGGTACACGATTCTGAACAAGCTGAACCTAAGGCGTCAGTCCTACGAACACCTCGCAAAGGTAACGGACGTTATCTAGAAAGCTGAAGTTGCGCACGCTAATTTCAGAAACATGTGGAACGCTAGGTTTTGGTTTCGGTTTCCGCCATCGGCTTGGCTTCCGCCTCTTTTGCAGGCTCTTTCTCTGGCTTTGCCTCTGCCTTCTTAGGCTCGGCCTTGAAGGTTTCAGCGAATCTGACGGTGGTTATCCCTTCGAGGAATCTTTGAATGTCCAGTGCTATGCCTCTTTTCGCTAGTTGAATTCCTTCCAGGTAGAAGGCTTCTTCGGGCATGTCGATGCTTACGGTTTTTGGCTTGGTTGTGAATTGAAATTTGGCTTGCTCGACGGCGGGTATGCGCCGGTGAAGGAGCGCGGCGATTTTCTCTTTCACTGTTTCGAGTTTCTTTCTGACGGTTGTGTCGTAGACGAGTGTTTTTCCTGCGAGTGGGGGGTTGAAGTCGAGGAGAACACGCCCGGCTCCTATGGCGCGGACCGTGGCCGTTTTGCCGCCGTATTCGACGCGCATTCCCAAGGTAGGCGTGATGTCTTTGGCCAGCAACTGTTTCAGCGGGACACGCTTGACCTTCTCCGGGTCTCTTGGGCCGAAGGCTTTGTCAGGCGGGATTTCGACGACGGAAGCCTTACCAACTTCCATCGTTGTCAGGTTTTCGTCCAGAGCCTTGATGAGCCATCCTTCGCCGATGACGACCAGCTTGGGCTCGTAGATGTCGCCTTCCTTATACAGGTGTTCTTTTTTGGCTGTTTCTTCAAACGTCGTGTCGAAGACTTCGCCTGTCTCTTTGACCTTGGCAACATAGTCTACGAGTATGAAATTGCCTTTCTGCATACTCATGAAGTACCATCTTCAAGCGGTATTGCCAAAGTAAGTTTTGAACTTCAATAAAAGCTTTCGGTTCATATGGCATGAGCGGGTTTTCAACTTTCAGACTTTGCCGCAAGTCGCATTTGGCTTTGTTGAAAAGATGAAAGAGCATGTTGTTAGAGGAGCCCTTGTGTTTGAGTACTCAATGCGTGATTTCTTTGAGGCTCAAACTGAAGTAGGGGTTGAATGCGTTGTTGCCAGCCCGTGTTGGCCTGTGAGCCCCTGTGTTTGAGTACTCAATGCGTGATTTTTTTGAGGCTCAAACGGTTGACAGTTGTTTTCGGTTTGTGGCGCAGGTGCGACTTGAGGCGTCAGAGTGTTTGGTGGTCGTTGAAGAGAATCGGTTGGGATTCGGATTTCAGGGAGGTGTGAGCGCGCGTGCTGGTTTCACCTGGTTGACGGGTTGGGAAGGGAGAGAAGGAAGAGAGAATGCGTTATACCGTGCGCTGCTGCCCTTTCCCCAAGCAAGATACTATCAAATCTACTATATAAACTTCTCTGGGCTATTCAAATGCTCTTATAGTCCGTATTTTTTGTATCATCTGAGAATAGATTTGTCGCAAGGTCCATTTGGCAGCGTTGGAAAAATATATGAAAAGATTAGGAATTGGAACGTACAGTTTGAGTTTGATAAGATAATGCAGGTTAGCTCAGAATAATGTTTAAATTCATGTGAATTATCTGATATTGAATTGAGACAGTGCCGTGCGCTTGTTGTCCTTTCCCCTTTTAGTTTGCATGGATGATTTTGTGCACGGCGCGTCTCAACTATTCTTTCAAAATGGCTGTTCTTACCTCGCACGTTTTTCTGATAGGCTCAGGGTGCCGGCGCGTGCTACGAACTCGAATGGGTTGGTAGGCTTGTTTGCAGGCGGAGACACACTCGATTTCGTTACTATCCCCTTCTTGTTTGGCTATGGCTGCAAAGCTTTGTGTGCAATTGATTTCTTGCAAGGGTTGAGTTTTTCTGGTGGAGTTCGGGCACCCCGCCAGGTTCTTATGACGGAAAAGGCTGACTTGTGGTGAATGCAGCTTTCCCGGGACTTGCGTTTTGTGGTTCAACGTGGGGGAAAAGGAGAAGGGAGAAAGGAAATTATCGAGAAAGACTCCTTTTGGACCCCACATGTTATGGAAATGTAGACTTGGTATATAAGATTTGTCATTTTGTTTTTCAAATTATTCTAACAGGCAAGTTTTTCTTTTCACTCACCATAAGAAAAATGATGTGTGCAGCGAAAAATAATAGCACGCGCTCTTGTTAAGCTATTTCAACGTGCACAGTTTCTTTTGGCCGGGATATGTGCCATGGTGACGTAGACGATGTGGAAAGCGTCTGAAGCTGAGGGCGACACGAAGCCTGATGGTTCGGTGAATGAGGCCTTTATGAATAGCTTTTCGGAGACTGCTATCGTCCTTCTTGAAGTGTTTCGCATAGAAGTTTGTTCCTGAAGTCTTAAATAGCTTTGTGACATCATATTTATCACGCAAATTAGAAGGAGAAAGGAGTCAAATGAAAAGCAAATTTGTAGTTGTTCTGCTACTTGTATCGCTGTTGACAAGTGCTTTGACAATTGCGGTTAACATAGGTCCTGTAAAAGCAGCAAACGAAAACGTGAAAGTCTACATTGACCCGCCATTAGTAAGCAAGGTTCCAGGCGATGTTAACAGCTTCTTTGACGTCTTTGTGACGATTGCCAATGTTACAGATCTCTTCGGCTTCGACATCCGCGTATCATGGAACAACAGTCTCTTAACGCTTGACAGCACCGTAGAAGACACGTATTTCAACACCATATGGGGGGCCACACATTGGCAACGCGTTATCAACGAGACATATACCGATGGAGGAGGAGGCGGAGGAGGCTACAAGCTGGTTGCGCTGGATACGGTAACGCCAGGCTTCACGTTAGACCCAGGCGCCCAAGTCCTTTTCGCAATGCACTTCAAGATAATCAAGAGCTGCAACTTCATCCTCGAGACACCATTTTACTTCGACTTGGTAAAACTTAGCGACAGTGCATGGCAACCTATTCTGCATACGAAGACAAATGGACAATATCACATGGACTTAACCAAACCCGACCTCGAATTCGAGTTGGTGGAACCTGACTCACACCCATTTGAATACTGTAAGACCTTCAAAATCGAAGTCTACGTTACGGACATTTGTGCGAACCTCAAAGACTACAACTTGGTGATACTGTACGACACCGAACTGCTGAAGTTGACAGGCGTGGACTGGACAGGGGGAGTCCTCGGAGACACATCTGATCAGGCAAGCTATATTGAGTTGCCAGCGGGCACAATAACCGTTGTTGACACAGGCGGCATCGTATGGAGCGCAGGTCGGGGACTACTATTTACACTTACGTTCCACATCGAATTCGACGACCGAGATGAGCATATCTGGAGAGTAGGCACTCCGCACGACCTTACAGCACACGTTTCGTTCGAGAACGCTGAATTAAGCTTCCTAGAAGGCATCATTCCCATGAGCGGAATCACAATGCCTCTACCTCGGAACATAGTTGTAACCTTGATTCGAGGAGACGTGGACTGCGATGGCGATGTGGATGTTTTTGACCTTCGCTGTGTAGCCGGCTACTACGATCAGTCAATACCAGTAGAGTACGACATCACAAATGACGGCACAATAGACATCTTCGACCTTGTAGCAGTAGCCACAAATATCGGATACGGCTCATAGCAACATCAAGCAAATCAAAGGCGCGCGCCAAAACTCTCTTTTTTTTGAACGTTTCTTATAGAAGTTTGTTCCTGAAGTCATAAATATCTTCTCAGCTCTTTATCTAAGTGCAAATTAGAAGGAGAAAGGAGTGTAGATGATGTCATTTAGCCAGTATTCCAAGGGGTTTCGTTGTGCAGTAGCCATCAGCCTATTGTCGCTAAGTCTCTTTATTGTTGCGTATAATGCCAGTGGAGTTGGTGCCCAAGCAAGCTGGTGGAATTCCAGCTGGTCTTACCGAAAGATAGTAACAATCGATCATACCAAAGTGTCGGCAGACCTTGCCAACTTTCCTGTCTTAGTAGACATCAATGACACAGATCTGACATCGAAAGCCCGAGGCGATGGAGGAGACATAGTCTTCACCGACTTTTCTGGAATCAAGCTTGACCATGAGATCGAATCTTATGACAATAGAACTGGACACTTAGTCTGCTGGGCCAATACCGGTCTTTCTTCCAGTGCGGACACGAACTTGTATATGTACTATGGAAATCCTAGTGCATCTGATCAGGAGAACCGAACAGCTGTCTGGAATTCTGGCTACGGTATGGTTCAACATTTGGCAGAGAATGTGGCCCCCTCTGCGGCTGAGTGGCATAAATATGAGGGCAATCCCATACTGAATGGGAGTCAAAACGGTTTTGCTTCTGTTTTCTGCGACAACAGCACTGGTGTGTATCATCTGTTTTGCAGTTGGGGTTCGATCCTTCATTTCACATCGTCCAACGGGATAACTGGATGGACCGCAGATCCGAATAACCCCGTCCTGAGCGGAAACAATGAAGGAGTGCCGATGGTTTGGAAGGAGAATGACACATGGTATATGCTGTACAGGTACGGGGGCCCTGATAGGATAGGCCTTGCAAATTCGACAGATGCGACTCACTGGACTAGGTATGAGGGAAATCCGGTTCTCTACGAAGGAGGTTCCTTCATGGATCCCTGGGGAGTCATCAAAGTTGGTTCGACATACTATTTGTGGTACAACGACGGATGGACCACTGGGTCGCGTTCCGCGGGGCTAGCCACTTCAACTGACCTAAAGAACTGGACGAAGGATCCTAACAACCCCATTTTCACAGGTGGCAGGTTCTGCGTTTTTCCGTTCAAGTATGGAGGGTACTACTACACGCTTGTTCCTCGCTACACAAGTGGACCATACGGCGAGATAGAGCTGTACAGGGATGTTAATCCGACGTTTTATCCGAGCAGCAGAGTATTTCTTGGCGTTGTCATCAGTCCTGGTTCAGCAGGTGCATGGGACAGCTACAGGTTTGACACACCGGCCGTGCTCACTGACACAATTTACAGAGACACCTACGCAGCTTCAAACAATCAACTATGGACATACTTTGGATCCACGCCAGACAGTGGTGGCGATTGGTGGACAGGCATGAGTATTGAACACAACATTGCAGACGCACTCACACGGATTGGTGCAACCATCTACAGTAATTTCGACTCAACCGCGAACGACAACAATGGGCAGGCTTACGGTAATCTGAAGATGAATGTCACAGGCAAAATTGATGGTGCTAGCAAATTCGACGGAGTCAACAGTTACATAGATTTCGGAAACGGCGACAGCTTGAAGGGGATGATTGCTCTGACGATAGAGGCTTGGGTCAAACCAGACCTTTTACCACCTGGGGGAACCGGAATAGTTGCAAAATGGAACAGTTGGGCAGCTGGATCAGGTGGAAGCTACATCCTGTGGCAAGGAAGCGCCGGGACAGTAGGCTGGGGTGTGATAACGGAAACCTCAACGGCTTATTTTTACAACACATCAGTGTTGCAGCCGGGGCAATGGTATCATCTTGTCGGCACGTATGATGGCTCGCAGATAAGACTGTACATCAACGGGGCACTGGCAGGGACACCTACATCAATCACAGGCAGTATAGCGTCCACAAACGATCCGTGCTACGTAGGACGTTACACGACGCCGTACTTTAACGGCACGATCGATGAAGTTCGTATCTCGAATGTGTCTAGGAGTGCTGACTGGATACTGACAGAATACAATAACCAGCTAAACCCATCTACTTTCTACAGCGTTGGATTCGAAGAAACCCAAGTGCGCGCCGAGTTCTTTGTTACCCCATCTCTGATAGATAAGAGGCCGGAGGATGTGGGCACGACTTTCGCAGTAAATGTAACCGTTCGAAACGTGACGAACCTTTTCGGCTTTGACTTCAACTTGACGTGGGACGGGAATCTAATAAGTTTGGTCGGCGTGGATTATGAAAGTCTGCTTGACGGCACTTGGGGTTATGGCAATTGGCTGATGGTCAAGAACGAAACCGCTTCCGGGTGGTACAAGCTTGTGGCAGTGTCAACCAGTTCAAGCTTCAATACCGTCGCTGACCAACCGCTAGCGAAACTGACGTTTCGGGTTGAGACGTTCAGCAACTGGCAAACAGAGACCAACTTGCATTTCGCAGTTGTCAAACTAAGTGATTCACATGCGAATCCCATTTTCACAGTCACTGTGGACGGAACCTATAGGATGGAGGCTCAAAAACCCTCGATTGGATTGTCGCCTAATAACGTGTCCTGCCGAAAGTATGGCGAGCGTTTCAACGTGACCTTGAACATTGATGACGCTCTAGGCGTTAATGGTTTCACGTTTGGACTCTGCTACAATACCACTCTGCTCTCATATGTCAATGGAAGTGACGTTTGGGGCGACCTCGGAACAGGGGTGATAACGGTGAACGAGCCCACCGGCACGCTCACGGGGAACGTTTCATCTTCAACGCCCATAAATGGAGGTCATTGGCTGCTAAACATGACTTTCCAGGATACATTGAATCGCGTGTGGCGGAATGAGACTTTGGTCCCCGGATGGATAAACAACCAGAGCGGACGAGTATGGCTGCACTGGGTGAATCTAGGCTACTCAAACCACACAGACCTTCAGTATCAAGAGGGTGGGGCAGACCAGATTGTCGTTAACGATCTGCAATACGTCTTCTCACCCATTCAAGGTGACGTTAACAACGACGGCGAGGTTGACGTGTTTGACCTGCGCACAATTGCCTGCTACTACGACAGCAACCCCTCCAGACTAGACTGGGTTGCAGCTTCAAAATACGATTTGAATGGTGACAACGTCATAGACGTATACGACTTGGTGATAGTAGGTGCTAACTTTGGGTATAAGTATGACTGCTAGTTGCAGATTGAGGGAGAAGTTGGACATGTTGTTTGAGGAGAGGCTGAGGAGATCGCTTGCTATTGTTTCCCTAGGAATTCTGTTGATAAGCATGTTTGTACCGTTACTGGCAAATCAATCGCTCGTTGAAGCCTCCCCCACCGACTGGCACAAGTATGAAGGTAATCCTACCTTGAATGGGCTTCAAAACGGATTTGCCTCGGTTTTCTACGACAGCAGTTTAGGTGTCTATCATCTGTTTTGCAGTTGGAGTTCGATTCTTCATTTCACCTCTGCTAATGGAATAACCGGGTGGACTGCGGATCCGGAGAATCCAATGTTGAGTGGGAACGGTGAGGGTGTGCCCATGGTTTGGAAGGAGGGCGACACGTGGTATATGCTGTACAGGTATGGTGGTCCTGATATGATAGGGCTTGCGAACTCTACTGACGCTACTCATTGGACGAGGTATGAGGGAAACCCGGTTCTGTACGAGGGAGGCTCGTTTATGGATCCTTGGGGGGTTATCAAGGTCGGTTCAACGTATTATTTGTGGTACAACGACGGTTGGGGAGGTGGATACGGGGGGCGCTGCGCGGGACTCGCGACTTCAACGGATCTTAAGAGCTGGACTAAGGATCCGAACAACCCAATCTTCACTGGCGGCAGATATTGCGTATTCCCGTTCAAGTATGAAGGGTACTATTACATGCTTGTTCCGCACTACACGTATTCGGATTATGGCGAGATAGAGCTGTACAGGGATGTTAATCCGACGTTTTATCCGAGCAGCAGAGTGTCTCTCGGCGTTGTCGTCAACCCTGGTCCGCAGGGTGCTTGGGACGACCGCAGGTTCGACACTCCATGCGTGCTCACCGACACCATCTACAGGGACACTTATGCTGCAGCAGGGAACCAGCTTTGGACATACTATGCAGCGACCGGTACACCCACGGGCAGCGGGTCCGATTGGTGGACTGGTATGTGTATAGAACAGAACATTATAGATGCGCTTACAAGAGTTGGCGCCAGCTTGCCTTTTCCAGAACTGATAGATGAAACGATCGTCCTTGACTATAACAGTTCTTGCTGGGACGGAACACGTGGCGGTCCCCATAATTTAGATGTTGTGGAGTTGAACAAGGATGGACATCGGTATTGGGGATATTATGGCACTGTGGATCACAACTCAGTAGGCTTGGCCTTCTCGGACGATTTGGAACATTGGACACGTTATTCCACGACCGCGCCGCTGATCGATGGTTTCGGCTGGCCGACTGTAGGCGTTCAGAACGATACCATATACATGTTCTACATAAAAGGCGGCATACTAGACAAGATCTACTGGGCAACTTCTCCAGCAACTGATGGGTATACATTCACAGAGCAGGGGTTTGCAGTGAGTGACAGCACCTCGCACGACCCGTTTCTTTGGCATAATCCCGTTGATGGTGACTGGTGGCTACTCTGGAAGGAAAACATCAATGTGGGAACCATCAAGTGTTGCCATGCTAGAAACATCGCGGATCTTCCATCGTCTCCACATATGATTCTTCGCACAGAGACAAATGGATACTACGGTACGCTTGCAGCCCCAGGCATCTTCTATTCTAATGGTATATATTACTTGACGGATGAATCTTGCCCTAGCCTTTGGCAGACGCGCACCTTCTACAGTAGCGTCCTCGCCGAAGGGTGTTTCAACGGAGCTTGTGAGTGTTCTAATAGCCCCATTCTGTCTGACAGCGATGCCTGCGGCTTTCCACTCGTGGAGGGTAACAAACTGTACTACTACTGGAGCCACGGCCTTGGATCTGGGTGGAACCTAAAGTTGAGGGAAGCGAACTTGGTGTCTGCACCGCCAACGAAGCTCTACATCAGCCCTGATTCCATGAACAAAAGGCCTGAGGATGTGGGCACGACGTTTGATGTTGACTTGACAATTGAGAACGTGACGGATTTGTTTGGCTTTGACTTTAACCTGACCTGGGACAGAAACGTCATCGGACTGGTCGGTGTGGATTGTGAAAGTCTGCTGGACGCGATTTGGGGTTCTGGCGGCTGGTTCTTGGTGAAGAACGAAACTGCTCAAGGATGGTACAAGCTTGTTGCCTTATCAACGTCCTCTGGTTTCAATAGTTCTGGCGTCCAAGCTCTTTTGAAACTGACATTTCTCGTCGAGACCACTTACGGTCAAGATGCTCAGACAGCGATTCATTTCGGAGTCGCCAAGCTAAGTGACTCAAGTGGGCAACCTATAGCTGCAGGAATAACGGATGGAAACTACAGAATGATTGGGGTGACGCCAACCATACGTATGAGCCCGGCAAGTATGCTATGCCGCAAGTATTCTGAAAACTTCACCGTTACGGTCAGCGTTGCTGATGTGTACAACGCAACGGACTTTCAGTTTGAAATACACTATAACGCCACTCTACTAGAATGTGTTAATGTTACGTTTGTCTCTTGGCCTTCAGGAGCCGTAATCCTAGACGGTGTTGGCGGCAACCTAACAGGCTATACAGAAGGTGATCCAATAAGCGGAAACACAACAATTCTAAGGATGACTTTTCGGGCATCCTACTACCACATTTGGAAGAAAATCGCAGGCTGGACAAACGATCTATCGAGCACGATGTATTTCCAGTGGGTCAACCTAAGCTATCCAAGTGGTCCGGATCTAGGATACGTTAGAGGCGGACTGAACCAGATCAACGTCGGTGCCGATGTAAACTACACTTTTTCACCCATACAGGGTGATGTCAACAACGATGGAGTAGTTGACATATTTGACATACGTACCGTAGCGGCATACTATGACGTCAAAGAGAGCGATCCACTGTGGATGGAAGCGTCAAAGTACGACTTGACCAGACCGACCGGAGAAAATGTCATAGATGTCTACGATATCGTGGTGATTGCACTGAACTACGGATTTACGTACGGTTAGCATGTGTTACATAGTTGAAACAGCGAGTATGTGAATTTCGATATAGAAGTTGGTTCCTGAACTCTTAAATACATATTCCAACGATCTATCAAGTGCAAATTGAAAGGAGAAAGGAAAAAATGCGTTTTTCAGGCCACCGTCCTAGAGTAGTCTATTGCACATTAGGAATTGCGTTGTTGCTTTCGAGTATTCTTGTAGTATCGAACAAGTCTCTTTCAGTGAAAGCAGATGGTGAGTGGTGGAATACTTCATGGCCCTTCCGGAAGACAATAACTATTATGCATGGAAAAGTCAGCGCTGACCTAGCCGACTTCCCAGCCCTAATTGATCTAATTGACAATGAATTGGCGGACAAGGCGCAAGACAGTGGTAATGACATCGCTTTCGCAGACGCTAATGGAGCAAAACTTGATCATGAGATTGAGTCCTACGATAATCACACGGGACATCTTGTTGCATGGGTAAGGGTGCCACACCTCTCCTCAATCGATGATACTGTGCTCTACGTTTATTATGGTAACCCTGATGCTTCTAATCAAGAGAATCCAACAGGCGTCTGGGACTCCGACTATGTTATGGTGCAACATCTTGAGGAAACGACTTCGCTTCAGAATTACTGGCAGAAATACACTGGAAACCCCATACTGAACAGTACTCAAAATGGTTTTGCATCAGTATTCTACGACAATGACACAGGTACATATCACCTATACTGCAGTTGGGGATCCATTCTCCATTTTACATCCAGTGATGGTAAGAACTGGGCAAGAGATCCAAACAACCCCGTCCTAAGTGGGAATAACGAAGGCGTGCCCATGGTTTGGAAAGAGAACGGTACATGGTATATGCTTTACAGGTATGGAAACCCCTTGACGATAGGATTGGCAAATTCGACAGATGCCGTCCACTGGACAAGATATGAGGGGAACCCGGTCTTGCCAGGAGATCCAGGCAAGTGGGACGATCCCTCTTACCTACTGGATCCATGGGGAATCATCAAGGTGGGTTCAACCTACTACCTTTGGTACAATACGATCGGCAGCGTGCCTGGACTAGGACGTTGCACGGGCCTTGCCACCTCTACGGATCTCATAAACTGGAATAAAGACCCTCACAATCCGATTTTCACAGGCGGCAGGTTTACCCCCTCTACATTCAAATACGGAGGATACTACTACCTGATTACTCCACGTTATACGTCTTCTCCCTATGGTGAGATTGAGCTGTACAGAGACAGCAATCCCACGTTCTACGAGGGTGAAAGAGAATACCTCGGCGTCGCAATCGAGCACGGCAGTCCAGGACAATGGGACGAGGCTAGATTCGATACTCCGCACGTGTTTACCGATACTATCTACAGAGATACTTACGGGGCTTCGAACAATGAGCTTTGGACATACTATTCGGGCATAAACGCAACTGGCCCATACGACTGGTGGACCGGTATGACAATTGAGAAGAATATTACCGAAGCACTCTTCAAGATTCGCCCAGCTATCTCTTCGCACTTTGACTCAACCATTAATCACAATGACGGTCAAGTGCTGGACGGTGTGGACTTGAACGCAACAGGAAAGATTGACGGAGCTGACAGTTTTGAAGGGACGGATGGCTTCGTAAGTTGCAGGGATAGCAATACTCTAGAAGGAATGAGTACTCTCTCCGTTGAAGCTTGGGTTAAGCCAGATAGAGTGGGCGGAAGTGGCATAGTTTCAAAGCTGAACAACTGGACAGATGGAACTGGAGGAAGCTACAGTCTCTGGCAAGAGAACAATGGAAATATCGGTTGGGGAGTCGTAACAGAGACGTCGACCGCCAGCCTCTCTGACGCACCAGCGATGCAAAATGGACAATGGTATCATTTGGCCGGAGTCTATGATGGTTCGCATATAAGGCTCTACATAAATGGAACGCAGGGGGGAACACCTGAACCTGTTACGGGCAAAATAGCATCTACCAACGATCCGTGTTACATAGGACGGTATTCAACGGCATATATGAACGGCACCATCGACGAGGTCCGCATCTCAAACGTTTCGAGAAGTGCAGATTGGGTTTTGACTGAATACACCAATCAATACAGCCCGTCCACGTTCTATGCCCTCGGAGAGGAAGAGGCTATTACCACAAAGATCAGCATCAGCCCATCCCTTGTAGAGAAGTACCCTGATGACGTAGGATCAACTTTTGAAACGAATGTGACTGTTCAGAATGTTATGGACTTGTTTGGTTTTGATCTTAATCTGACTTGGGACAACAGTCTAATTACTTTGATGGGTGTGGACTATGAAAGTTCGCTTGACACTATCTGGGGTCCGGGCAACTGGGTCATGATTAAGAACGATACTGCTCCCGGATGGTACAAGCTTGTTGCTCTGTCGACGTCGAGTGGCTTTAGCGACCCAGAGACTAAACCATTAATGAGGCTCACATTCCATGTTGAACGCTGCTGGAACTGGGAAGAAGAGACAGCGATACGTTTTGCAGTGATGAAACTCAGTGACTCCAATTCGAACTCGATATTGGCAAGTGTTACAAACGGAGTATACAAGGTGGCAGCTCAAAGACCAACAATTCAGATAAAACCCGATACTACGATATGTCGTAAGTATGATGAGCATTTCAACTTGAGCATAAACATAGTCGATGCACTAGACGTGAAGGACTTCACTTTTGAAATCAACTGTAACAATACTTTACTTGGCTATTTTGATGGTAGCGATACATGGAGTGGATTGGGAGCCGGAACAATAGCCTTTAACGAAACTTCTGGCGCACTCAATGGCAGTGTCACGTTTTCGACACCCATAAGTGGTGAACACTGGTTATTCAACGTGACTTTTAGGGCTTCTTACCACCGCATCTGGAGAAACGAGAGCCTGATTCTGGACTGGAGAAACGACCAGACTGATAGAATCCGGTTCAACTGGGCTAATCTGAGCTATCTAACTCATGCAGACCTGCGCTACGAGGAAGGCGGAGTCAATCGAATCAACGTGACCGAGCTCGCCTACACGTTCTCACCTATTCAAGGCGATGTAGACAACGACGGGACCGTTGACATCTTTGACTTGAGGACAGTTGCCGCCTATTACCTAGTCGACTCCTCAAAACCCGAATGGACAGAAGCCTCGAAATACGACTTAAACGGCAACAACGTCATAGACCTGCTAGACCTGTTAATAGTAAATGCGAACTTCGGCTTCGAATACGACTGTTGACACTCCAAAACTCCCTTTCCTTTTAATCGCCCTAAGTGTTTTCAAGCCTGTCTCTCAATGCCGCTCGCTTCGCATAGAAGTTTGTTCCTGAAGTCTTAAATATCTTCTTTGCTCCTTATCTAAATGCAAATTAAAAGGAGAAAGGATGCAAACATGTTATTGTCTAAACTGAATTATGAAAGACTGTATGGGTTATCTATACTTACACTGCTGTTGGGCGCCTTTTTTGCAGCAGCAATCGTTATTCACCCTGTTCTTGGAACTTGGTGGAATAATGATTGGCGGTTCAGGAAGATGATCACAATAGATCACACGAAAGTCGCAACTGATCTAACCAATTTCCCTGTTTTGATCGATATCTTTGACTCTAGCCTAGTCTCAAAAGCTCAAGCAGACGGTGATGACATCGTTTTCACGGACAACATAGACGTCAAACTCAACCATGAAATCGAGTATTACAATAGTACCAATGGCCACTTGGTCGCTTGGGTGTGCGCCAACCTATCTTCAACCACAGACACAAAAATGTACATGTATTATGGCAACGCCGCTGCATTAAATCAGCAGAACGGAGCTGCTGTTTGGGACTCTAACTACAAAGGCGTCTGGCATCTTGCTGAGCCCTCTGGAACAGTCTATGACTCCACCGTCAATAACAACGACGGAGCATACACAGGATCATCGCATACGGCCGTTGGCAAAATAGACGGAACCGACAACTTCGACGGCGATAACGATTACTTAAACGTTGGAACAAGCAACACACTTGACCTAACTGGAGACCTCACTATCGAAGCATGGATATATCCTCGAACGTGGGGAGAAAACAACTGGGGAAGAATACTCACCCGACGTTTGGATAGCCCAGCGCAAGGATACGAGTTTGTCTTGGACAACAATCCTGCTGGAGGAGAGCGTCTGTGGCTTGCAGCAATGGGTCTAACTCAGTACAACTCATACTCAACAAATCACTCTATTATGCTCAACACTTGGCAGCACGTGGTTGTTACCAGAGTGTCATCATCAGGTCTAGTCAAATTCTACATCAATGGGGCAGCAGCGGGAACTGGTAGCATGGCAACCATACCATCCGCTCCCGGCGTGGCTACCTACGTTGGAATAAGAGGAACAGATCTTAACAGAGATTTCAATGGCACGATTGATGAAGTACGAGTTTCCAGCATGGTGAGAAGCGCCGAATGGATTTCAACTGAGCGCAACAACCAAGACGATCCCAGCTCATTCTACATCGTTGGTCCTGAGGAGGGCCAAAGCGAACCGGACGTCTCCAATCCCTACCCACCGAATGGGGCGACAAACGTGCAGATCACCTTACCCGCGATTAGTTTTGCATTGCATGACGTTGAGAATGACGCTATGAACTACACGGTTACAACTTCGCCAGACATAGGTTCGAGTAGTGGCACTAGCGTGTACGATGGAACGTATAGTGTTTCTATCAGCGGCCTGTCCTACGATACAACCTACACTTGGCACGTGAACGTCACAGACGGAACGAACCACACCGAGACCACATTCACCTTCATGACACGCCCTGAAAACAATCCACCGTCGATCTCTAGCCCTTCACCGCCAAACGGCGCAGGAGGAATTCCACCAAACCCACTACTATCCGTTGACGTAAGCGACCCAGATGCAAACTTGATGAACATAACTTTCAGCACAAATGCTTCAGGAACTTGGCAGGATATAGGAATCTACACCAACGTTGGAGACGGAACTTACTCTGCGCAAGCTACAAGCATGAATGCATTCAACACGGCCTATTACTGGCGTGTAACTGCAACAGACGGCAAGATAACCACAACATCTAACTACGCATTCACGACGCTTGGACAAGCACAGGTCATAGGACAATTTTTCTGCTGGGGCAACCCGGACATAAGCCGATCAGTCACCAATCAAGACAGGTTCTACATCACGTTCCAGTATCCTGACGGGGCTGAACACAGTCCGTACTACGCTGAGTTTGACAGAAACCTGGGCTGGATCGCTATGAATCAGCCCGTCTGCGACTGGAGCAATGAGACAATACAAAACGGTCACCCATTCCAAATGTATTATGACAATCAGATTCATTTAGCATGGTCTTACGGTGGAGACGCAGCGCACGACGACCCTGTCAACCAATATATTGACATGATCAATGCTGACACGTTCGACGATTTCCACTCAATGACCCCAGGAAACCGCGCAACACCCATAACAGAAGACTTCAACGACAGATTCGTCGGAAACGCTTACAGTTTCGGCAACGACTGTGTCTGGCACTTTGGCAGGAACAGCGGCACGCATATCGAATATTGGACATGGAATCAAGGCTCGGGGTGGAGCATACCTGGCAGAATACTGACGCAGACTTCGCCGGGCTGGGGCCCTGGACTGTTGCCTATGAATAGGACGCACTATTATCTGTACTATCAGGTTCGCGAGAGCGACACGTTGAGATGTGTTGAGTCATTCGACGCGGGGCAGACATGGGGGTCCGAGCAGACAGTAATGAGCAACGTGCCTGACTATTCGACGAGAATAAACTTCGTCAGATACGGCGACAACATATACCTCGTACTACTTGATGAGACAGACTACCATGTGCTCCTCTACAACTCAACCGACGGAAGAAACTGGACCTACGCCGCCGAAATATACGATCAACCTTCAATCGTTCCCTCAATAGCCATGCTGAGCCAAACGACACTCCTATGGACAGCTGCTAAGGCTCCAGAAGGGGGCGGAGACATGATAGCTGGATTCCACTCTGTTCCAGAAATGCTGGCCTACCCCGGAGCACCCACCAATCCGCATCCAGGAGACGGGTCAGTCGTAGTCCAACCCACGAACAGTGTCCCACTCGAGGTGACGGTACATGGTCCACAAACATATGACGTTGCGTTCTACTGGGCTAATGGAACTTTCATAGGCGAGGACAAGCTGCTGCGAGAAGGCGAAATAGCCAATGTTGAAGTTTTAGGGCTGCGTGACGGCCAAACATATTCTTGGTATGCCATTGCACGCGGAACATCATACGATTATTGGGGCAACAAGCCAGATACGACAAGCGACGAAGCGCGCTCATCAACGTGGAGTTTCACTCTGAACGTCGCGCCCCAAAAGATCTTCTTGTCCAACCCGTCTCCCGAAGATGGCGGAGCAAGAGTGTCTCTGAACCCTGAATTGTCCATTGACGTTGATCACATTGAAAATCGTCCAATGGATATCGTTTTTGAGGAAGCTGAATCAGGTTCATGGCATCCAATAGGAACCTACAATGGAGTGAGCGACGGAACGTATAGTGCAACGCCCACAGGCTTCAAACACAGAGGCACAACCTACCAATGGAGAGTGACAGCCACTGACGCTGCCAACGAAAGCATCACGACTACTAACACGTTTAGTCTAACATTAGTGAACTATGTGGGTCAAATGGTTCAGCAAATAGGAGTTGGCAACTGCTGGAAAATCCCCTACATTAGACCAGCGGCGGAGGAGGGCCAATACATAGTGATCTGGTCTGGGGACGGTCCGATAGGATATGCCCGCTATGACTTAGATGCTGGCTGGGTCGAAACGAACGAGCCTACTTTTGCAGGTGGACATTGCAGTCACCCCAGTTGGGGGTATTGGGATGATTCTTACCATGTATTTATGGACGGCTACAATGGCAATTGGGTAGTCAATAGTGACACGTGGGAGGGATTCAGCTCGATAGACTTTGACACTAGCAAAGTGCAAATAGGTTACAACAATTGGCAGGAAGGGCTGCCCTCAGTATACGTTTTCAATGACACCTATGCTTGGCTGATGTGTGAAGAAACGGACAACAACGGCACATATTTCATTAAGTACTACGAATGGAAGAATGGCACTGGATGGGGAAGCAATCATGGCACTCCCATCATGGCATCAAAGGGCTCTGTGCTGAGAGCTACTCCAGAGTTGTTGATGTACAGCAGAACAACATGGTACCTTTATTATGTTTCTGGGGCAAGAACGGGAAGCGCTGTTGTGAAATATATCAAAAGCACGGATGCAGGCGCAACATGGGGACTGGAGCAAACCTGCTCTGAACTGAACACGAATCAACAGTACAGCCGGCTATCACTTGCACGATACGGCAACAACTTCTACATTTTCCTGGTTGATGTTGGCGGAAATGCGGTCGCCTATTATTCATCTGACATGGAACACTGGGGATCAAAGATTACTATATTGCCACGTGCGCAAGTAGGAAGTGATTGCACCTTGCATCATGGAACCATACTGCACCAAACAGCTTTGATATCAGCCACGGGACAACTTGATCCGTACAGCGGACCTGTGTGGGGAGTGATAACAGTGGTGCCTGAGATGCTGTCCAACCCAGCTGTGCCGACTGATCTGTATCCGGATGACTACGAAGTTCTTCTACTTGGGACAACATCCACGAGGCTTCAGGCAAAAGTTCATGGAAGCCAAGTTTATGACGTTGCGTTCTACTGGGAAAACGGAACTCTAATTGGAGTAGACAGGCTTCTGCAAGAAGGTAACATCGCTTCGATAGACGTTTCAGGCTTGGTGTCGGGAATAAACTACAGATGGTACGCAGTAGCGAGAGGAGCAGGATATGATTTCACTGGAGCTGAACCATCCCCAACTTCAGACGAGCAGAGAACTGAGACCTACAGCTTCACAGTTGGCACACTTCCAAAGCTTGCAATGAATCCGGGAGACGTTGCATGCCGCAAGTTCTGCGAGAACTTCACGGTGCAAATCAACCTGACAAACGCTTTAAACGTCAAGGACTTCGTCTTTGAAATCTGGTATGACGCGCCGCTGCTTGAATACGTGGATGTCAGCTGGGGCACCTTTTTGGACGGAACCGGGACTATCGACTTCACAGCACCGGGAATAGTCCGAGGGCACATCAATCCAAGCACTCCTGCAGACGGAGGCGGATGGCTGCTGAACATCGCTTTTCACGCCAACGAAACAATAATATGGAAAGATTATCCAGGCTGGATAAACAAGCTGGAAGGCAAAGTGTGGTTCCACTGGGCCAACCTGAGCCGTGTCGTAGGTTCGGACCTTCGCTACGAAGAAGGGCTCACTAACCAGATAGAAGTGACTAACCTCAACTACACTTATCTGCCAATACAAGGCGATGTTGACAGCGACGGTGAAGTCAGCGTGTTCGACCTTCGCGCGGCATCTGCATATTACAACCTGAAAACTGGAGACCCAGGATGGACAACGGCTTCAGCCTACGATTTGAACGGCGACGGCACAATCGACATCTTCGACCTGATAAAGATAGCGATAAACTTCGGCTTCAAGTACGACTGCTGACCATCCAAAACTCCCTTTCTTTCTGACCACTGTACGCTGAGTTTTCGAAGTTTGATTACTAATGTTGCCCCTTAGATTCTGGCTTAGCATAGAAGTTTGTTCCTGAAGTTTTAAATATCCTCTTTACTCCATATTATACTGCAAATTAAAAGGAGAAAGGAGTAGAACATGACGTTATTCAAACTAGATTCTAGGAGACCATGCGCTCTAATTATGCTTAGTCTATTGTTCGTCAGCTTCATCGCTGCCGCAATAGTTATCAAACCAGTTCTAGGAGCATGGTGGAACACTGACTGGCAATATAGAAAGATGATAACAATTGATTATACAAAGATCAGTGCAGATTTCACAAACTTTCCATTCCTAATCAACACCACGAGTTCTGATTTGGCGTCTCATGCTCAGAGTGATGGTGACGACATAGTTTTCACCGACAACTCTGAAAACAAGCTCAACCACGAAATAGAATTCTACAATGCTAGTACAGGACAGCTTGTTGCATGGGTCCGTGCAAATCTATCCTCAACGGCAAACACGACGCTGTACATGTATTATGGAAATGCCGGAGCTTCCAACCAACAAAACCGAACAGGCGTGTGGGATTCGGGTTTCAAAGGAGTGTGGCACCTTTCGGAGACATCCGGAACCGATTATGACTCCACGACTAATGGAAACAATGGAACGTATACTGGATCCTCTCAGGACGTAGCTGGAAGGATAGACGGAGCAGACAATTTTGACGGCTCGGACGACTACATAAATGTTACAGCAAGCAACACGCTTGACTTGACTGGTGACCTGACCATAGAAGCATGGATATACCCCAAAACATGGGGAGAGAACAACTGGGGAAGAATAGTGTGCCGTCGCACCAGTAGCCCCTCCCAGGGTTATGAGTTTCTTCTGGACAACAATCCCGCGGGAGGAGAGCGTTTGTGGTTTGCAGCTATAGGTCTAACCCAGTACAATTCATATTCAACCAATCACTCTATTACGTTGAACACTTGGCAGCACGTCGTTGTTACCAGAACTTCATCATCAGGCGAAGTCAAATTCTACATCAACGGAGCAGCATCCGGCACGGGCAATATGACGACAATAACTTCCGCTCCAGCTCGCCCAACGTACATTGGGATAAGAGATGATCTCCTCAGAGAGTTTAACGGTATAATTGATGAAGTGAGAATCTCTAATTCGGTAAGAAGCGCGGCGTGGGTTTCCACCGAATACAGCAACCAGAACAGCCCCAGCACATTCTATAGCGTTGGCGCTGAGGAAACCACAGGGGTGAATACTCCTCCTGCAGTGAGTAACCCATCACCAGCCAACGGGACAGGAGGTGTACCAATTTCATTGCCCGAACTGACTTTTGCATTGTCTGACTCGCAAAGTGACTTGATAGATTACAATGTGACTATGACTCCTGATGCTATCGGTGGGGTAAAAAGCGGCACAGGAGTGTCAAGTGGAACGACAATTCACGTCCCGATAACTGGAAGTCTCCAGTTTAATACCCTTTATACGTGGGTTGTAAACGCAACGGATCCTCTAGGCTCAGGACAGACGAGCACGGCAACTTACACTTTCAACACCGAGGTTTGGTATGATACAGCATGGCAGTACAGGAAGAAAATCGTGATTCAGTATTCCAAGGTTAGTGGAGATCTGACTAACTTCCCGATTCTGATTGATGTTACAAGTTCTGACTTTGTGACTCATGCTCAAAGCGACGGTGACGATATACTGTTCACAAATTCACTCGGTATCAAGCTTAACCATGAAATAGAATATTACAATGGCAGTGCTGGTCACCTGATTGCGTGGGTCAGCGCTAACCTGTCTTCAACTTCAAACACGATATTATACGTGTATTATGGCAATGCCGCTGCATCCAGCCAAGCGAATCCTGCAAGTGTGTGGGATACAAACTACGTCTTAGTTCAGCACTTCGAAGAAGCTTCTGGTATTCTCGAAGATTCCACGTCGTACAATAATGATGGAACCCCCATGGGCGGCCTAAACCAGACCGCTCAAGGCAAAATTGATGGTGCAGTCGGACTAGACGGCGTTGACGATTACGTCAAAGTGAACGATGCTGCTACCTTGGATATGGGCACCGGCAGTTTCACCCTAGAGGGCTGGATAAGACCACTGAACAACATACCCAACGACTTTGACCTAGTGTGGAAAGGACCACCACCGGGAACACAAGACTCAGCCTACGGACTGCGTATCAAGGCGACGGGCGGAGTAAGAGGGGGAATGCAAGACGTTACTGCCGGATATACCACTTTTACAACGTATGACAGCGGCACACAGTACGACGATGGAAACTGGCACTACATCGCGCTTTCAGTGGATAAACAGAGCAACCAACAGAAAGTCTACGCGGACGGAAACCTGCTCGGAACCACCGATATCTCAAGTTTCACCTATAACCTAAGCAACGCCAGGGACTTAGGCATCGGAAAAGGCATGGGAATAGGCAACGGAACTCTAGATGAAGTACGTGTTTCCAAAGCCGTAAGAAGCGTTGCCTGGACAACTACCAGTTACAATAACCAAAAAGACACCAACACATTCTACACTCTTGAAAACGAAGAAGCACTAGTAGGCTTTCCAATAATGAGTGATCCAGACCCATCGAATGGAGCAACAAACGTTCAAACGACAATATCCAAGCTTAGCTTCACGCTCCAAGATACAGATAATGACGCGATGAACTATACGGTGACAACGTCTCCAGACATAGGCTCAGGCAGCGGCACCAACGTTTACAATGGAAGGTATGACGTTTCTGTCAGCAGCCTCTCGTATAGTACAACCTACGCTTGGCACGTGAACGTCACCGACGGCACAAACCGTACTGAAGCAGCATTCACCTTCACAACGCGCCCAGAAAACTATCCGCCCTCAATATCCAACCCTTCACCGTCAAACGGAGCAGTCGGAATCCAACTGAACCCAACACTTTCAATTCAAGCCTCAGATCCGGACAGCAATCTGATGAATGTGACTTTCAGCACAAACGCTTCAGGAACTTGGCAGGATATAGAAATCTACACGAACGTTGGAGATGGAACCTACACGGCACAACCCAGCACCATGGGTGCTTACAACAGCTTGTACTATTGGTGTGTCACGATCACTGATGGCAAATCGACTGTGGTGGCGAACTATAGTTTTACAACTTTTGATCCACTGCGGAATGTGGGAACTTGGTATTGTTGGGGTAATCCTGAGATGGGACGATCTGCCACCGACCCAGATAGGTTCTACATCGTATTTCAGCATATTGACACTGTTCCTGGCGGTGAGGAGCACAGTCCTTATTATGCCGAGTTTGACCGGAACTTGGGCTGGATCGCTACGGATCAGCCTGTCTGCGACTGGAGCAACGAGGGCATAGCAAACGGTCACCCGTTCATGATGTACTATGATGGCCAGATTCACATAGCATGGTCTTACGGCGGTGATGCTCAACACGATAACGCGACGTACAGTGACCTTGAGATGATAACTGCTGACACTTTCGAAGACTTCCAATCAATGGTTCCAGGAAACCGCTCCACACCCATCACAGAAAACCTAAATGACAGGTTTGTTGCGAATGCTTACGATTTTGACAATGACTGCGTCTGGGCCTTCGGCAGGAACGGCGGTACACACATCGAGTATTGGACGTGGAACCCGAGTTCTGGCTGGAGTACGGGGACGATACTGACGCAGACTTCGCCGGGCTGGGGCCCTGGACTGTTGCCTATGAATAAGACGCACTATTATCTGTACTATCAGGTTCGCGAGAGCGACACGTTGAGATGTGTTGAGTCATTCGACGCGGGGCAGACATGGGGATCCGAGCAGACAGTAATGAACAACGTGCCTGACTATTCGACGAGAATAAACTTCGTCAGATACGGCGACAACATATACCTCGTACTACTTGATGAGACAGACTACCATGTGCTCCTCTACAACTCAACCGACGGAAGAAACTGGACCTACGCAGCAGAAATATACGATCAACCTTCAATGATTCCATGCATATCTATGCTCAGTCAGACAGCTCTCCTTTGGGCAACCTCCAACCAAGGAACCGGACAGATTGCCGCAGGAGTCTACTTCATTCCAGAAATGCTAGCCAACCCCGGAACACCAACAAATCCGTACCCAGAACATGGCTCAACTATCCTGCTAGGAGACAAGATCAGACTTAACGTCACCGTTCACGGCGCGCAGACCTACGATGTCGCCTTCTACTGGGCTAACGGAACATTCATCGGTGAAGATAAACTCCTACGCGAAGGAGAAGTTGCCTCCATTGAGGTCACAGGACTGGGCAACGGAACATATTCCTGGTATGCAATAGAAAGAGGAACCACATACGATTACTGGGGCAACGAACCTGATACGACCACTGATGAGGCTCGCTCTCCCACTTGGAGCTTCGAGATTGAGAACGTGTACACTTTAACTGTGTCCACTATTGGAAGCGGTTCTGTGGATTTGAACAACACTGGTCCTTACCATTATGGTGATGTTGTTGAGTTCACTGCTGATCCTGATGCTGGCTGGAGCTTCGATCACTGGAGCGGAAACCTTTCTGGTTCTGCCACCCCCGCAACACTAATCATAACTGACAACATGTCTGTTACTGCAACATTCACTGAAAACGTTTACACCTTGACTGTTAATGTCATTGGCAACGGTTCTGTGGATTTGAACAACACTGGTCCTTACCATTATGGTGATGTTGTTGAGTTCACTGCTGATCCTGATGCTGACTGGAGCTTCGATCACTGGAGCGGCAATTTGACCGGTTCAGCCAATCCTGCCACGCTGACCATCACTGAGGACTCCACGGTTGTGGCGCATTTCATCCAAGCCATCAAACCTGAGCTTGACCTGAACCCAACAAGTGTAACCTGCCGCAAATACTGCGAGAACTTTACCATTGCAATAAACGTTATCAACGCTTCCAACCTTGAGGACTTTGAATTTGAGATTCACTATAACACGACACTCATCGACTACGTGAACGTTACTTGGAACGCTTGGGAAACAGGAACAATAGCCGTAGACGAATTGAGCGGCAACATCACTGGTACCACAACAGGAAGTCCAAGAACTGGAAACCTGACACTGATTACTTTGACCTTCCACGCTGCCTACCATCATATGTGGAAAGATGAAAACTTGGTTTCTGGCTGGGCAAACAACCAGTCTGGAACAATATTCTTCCAGTGGGCTAACCTAAGCTATCCAAGCGGCCCGGATCTTGCCTACGTAAGAGGCGGAGCAAATCAAATAGACATAGGTCCAGATGCCACATACACTTTCTCGCCGATACAAGGCGACGTAGACAACACCGGCGAGGTTGACGTATTCGACCTTCGCACAGTCTCTGCATACTACAATGCGAAGACTGGCGATCCAAACTGGGCTGAGGCAGTGACCTACGATTTGAACGGCGACGGCACAATCGACATCTTCGACCTAATAATAGTAGCCAGAAACTTCGGCTTCAAATGGGACTGCTAACATCCCCAAACCTTCTTTTCTTTTTAAAATCCTAAGATTGCTTTCGACACACATAGAAGTTTGTTCCTGAAGTCTTAAATATCTTCTTCGCTCCTTATTTAACTGCAAATTAAAAGGAGAAAGGAGACATCAATTAACATGCGATTATGTAAGATAGGTGCCAAGAGAGTTTATGGGTCAATTGTCCTTGGATTGCTGTTCTTTAGCGTTTTCGCAGGCACCCTCAGTATTCAGACTACTGATGCAGCCGGCTGGTGGAATGCCAATTGGCTTCATAGGAAAATGATCACAATAGATCATACAAAGGTTGCAGCTAGCCTGGCAGACTTTCCGGTCCTGATCGACATCTCCGATTCTGATCTGGCTCTGAAGGCTCAGCAGAATGGCGGCGACATCGTCTTTGTGGACTCATCGGTGAACAAACTCAACCACGAAGTAGAATACTACGATAACAATACCGGGCATTTAATTGCTTGGGTGAAGGTGCCAAGCCTCTCCTCCACGTCAGACACGGTGCTGTACATGTACTATGGCAACGTTGCTGCATCGAGCCAACAGAATCCGGCAGCCGTGTGGGACTCAAACTACGTCATGGTCCAACACCTTGAGGAGACTCCACCCTCTCCACAATACTGGTACAAATACGAAGGCAACCCAACAATAAATGATAGTCGCAGTGGCTTCGCTTCCGTGTTCTACGACGCAGGTACCTATCATTTATACACCAGCTACGGAACTGTCCTGCATTACACATCACCAAACGGGAAGACTAACTGGACGGCTGATCCGAACAACCCGATGTTAGCAGGCAATTATGAGGGTGTTCCGATGGTTTGGAAAGAAGGCGGGGTGTGGTATATGCTGTACAGGTATCTGATCGGGGGAAGCTCTCCGTACGTAATAGGGCTTGCAAACTCAACTGACGCCGTTCACTGGACGAGATACGAAGGAAATCCAGTCGTGAGAGGAACCACAGGCGAATGGGACGATCAGGATCTGGATCCGTGGGGCGTCATCAAGATAGGATCAACCTACTACCTGTGGTACAACACTATAGGCGCCGTGCCAGCACTGGGACGCTGCATTGGGCTAGCCACTTCGACAGACCTTAAGAACTGGACCAAAGACGCTAACAATCCAATCTTCTCTGGAGGTAGGTTCTGCTCATTCCCATTCAAGTACGGCGGGTACTACTACATGATTGTTCCACATTACACCGCTGTTTCAGGTTATGGCGAGATAGAGCTGTACAGAGACATCAATCCAACCTTCTACCCAAGCGGCAGAGAATTCCTCGGAGTGCCGATCACGTCCGGTCCTCCAGGCGCATGGGACGACCACAGATTCGACTGTCCGGCCGTGCTAACTGACACCATAGACCGCGACACCTACGCAGCTTCAAACAATGAACTCTGGGCCTACTACACTGGTCTCGGCAACGGAAGCGGCAGTGATTATTGGACAGGGATGTGCATCGAACAGAATATCTCCAATGCACTTTCGCGTCCGGCCATCGTATACCCTCCAATCGATACCGACTCAACTTTGAACCACAACGACGGCAAGGTTTATGGAGGCGTAAACCAGATTGCGACTGGCAAAATTGACGGTGCCGACGGTTTCGACGGAAGCAGCGGTCACATAGACAGTGGGAACAACGCGAGTCTAAAAGGAATGGGCGGCCTTACCATCGAGGCTTGGGTCAAACCGAACAATGTGGCTGGAAGTGGAATAGTGTCAAAATGGAGCAGCTGGACAGCTGGAACAGGCGGAAGCTACATTCTGTGGCAATCAAGTCTTGGGAATGTGGGTTGGGGTGTGATTACTGAGACGTCGACCGCCAACTTTTTCGACACGCCAGTTCTGCAGCCTGATCAGTGGTATCATCTCGTAGGAGTCTATGACGGTTTACAGATCAGGCTTTACGTAAACGGAACACAGACTGGAACGCCTAAATCAATCACAGGCAAAATAGCATCCACAGATGACCCGTGCTACATTGGACGTTACACAACCCCCTACATGAATGGCACCATCGACGAAGTTCGCATATCAAACACGTCGAGAAGTGCGAGTTGGGTCTCAACCGAATACAACAACCAGTATAGCCCCTCGACATTCTATACAATAGGAAACGAAGAAACATTGCTTGCCGCAAAGATAAGCATCAACCCGTCAGTGGTGGAGAAGCATCCGGTGGACGTCGGATCAACTTTCAACGTGAGCGTGACCATAGAAGACGTTGCAGATCTTCGGGCCTTCGACTTTAACATAACTTGGAATGCTGATCTGATAACACTAGCTGGCACTGAGTATACTGCAACACTGGACAACATTTGGGGTTCAGGCAATTGGTTCGTGGCCGTCAACCAGACGGGTACTGGCTACTACGAACTTGCCGCAGTATCAACATCCACGGGCTTCACAAGCACAGAATCCACGCCTCTAGCAAAACTTGAATTCCGCGTAGAAGATGCGCTACCAGGAGAAACACCTATTCATTTCGCCATGGTCAAACTCGGAAATTCACAATCACAACCAATACCTACGGATAAAACTGATGGACTTTACAGGATGCTTGCCTCAGTGGGACCTTCTACTAACTTGTTTGTAAGTCCTGCTCTGGTAGAGAAGGTTCACTCTGATGTTGGCAGTTACTTCAACTTAAGTATAATTGTTCAAAACATCACTGATCTTTTCGGCTTCGACTTCAACGTTACATGGGACAACACGTTGATAACTTTTCAGAGCAGCTATTACGACACTTTTCTCGATGCTGTATGGGGAACGGGCAACTGGCAAGTAGTCAAGAGTGAAAATGGACTAGGCTGGTACAAATTCGTTGCTCTCTCTACACAAGACAGCTTCAACACGACAAGTAGTATACCTTTGTTCAAGCTAGAATTCCGCGTCGAAGATCCGCAGACATATGGGCTGAAGCAGACACTGATTCATTTTGCGACTCACAAACTCAGCGACTCTGAGTGGACACCGATACCGCATGCCGCTAGTGACGGGACATACACAATCACTGGAGGAAAACCAACGCTTCAAATGAGTCCGACTAGCAGAGTGTGCCGAAAATACAGTGAAACTTTCACAGTGAGCATAAACGTTTCTAGCATCCTTGACGTTGAAGACTTCAAGTTTGAAATCCACTACAACGCAACTCTTCTAGACATTGCAAACGTGACATGGAATGCTTGGGGATCAGGGACAACAGACATAAACGAAACAAGCGGAAACATAACGGGCTACACTTTCGGCAGCCCCAAAGGCGGGATTGTGACACTGATTACCATCACGTTCAACGCTACCTACCACCACATTTGGAAGGACCTTCCAAGCTGGGCTAACAACCAGTCAGGAATCATCTTCCTGCAGTGGGCCAACCTAAGCTACCCGAGCGGCGCAGATCTAGGATACGTGAGAGGAGGACTAAACCAGATAGACGTCGGCTCCGACGTCAACTACACGTTCTCACCCATAAAAGGCGACATTGACAACAACGGGATAGTCGATATATTCGACCTCCGAACAGTGGCCATATTCTATGACCAAGTGAATCCCGAATACAACCTGATAGGCGAAGACGTCGTCGACATTTACGATCTTGTGGTGGTCGGCGGAAACTTTGGCTTCACATACAACCCGTAATCTCAGTCCCTTTTTTTCTCTTGAAAAACCATCAAGAAGCTATTCTCTGATTGGCAGCTAGGAAACCAAGACTAGAAGTTTGTTCCTGAAGTCTTAAATATCATCTTCTAACCCTTATTTACATGCAAATTAGAAGGGAGAAGGGAGAATTGTCAGGAACAATCTCTAATAGGGTTTATTGTTTGGCTATCGTTGGGCTGCTCTTAACAAGCGTATTTGTTACTACGATATACGTGAAACCGGCAGGTGGTCAAGGAAGCTGGTGGGATCTGAATTGGCTTTGCAGGAAGATGGTGACTGTCAATCACACGAAGGTTGCTGCTGACTTAACGGGCTTTCCCGTTCTGATCGACATGGTCGATTCTGATCTTTCGTCGAAGGCGCAGTCCAGCGGCAACGACATCGTCTTTACCGACTCTTCTATGAACAAGCTTAGCCACGAAATAGAACGCTACGACAACAACACTGGACACTTGGTTGCCTGGGTTAAGGTGCCCAGCCTATCCTCAACGTCAGACACGGTGCTGTACATGTACTATGGGAATGCTGCAGCTTCCAACCAGCAGAACCCCACAGCCGTCTGGGACCAGAACTACATGATGGTCCAACACCTCGAGGAGACTGAGAGCCCATCAAACAGTTATTGGCACAAGTATGAAGAGAATCCAATACTGACTGGGACGTCGCAGGGTTTCACTTCAGTTTTTTACGACAACAGCACAAGCGTCTATCACCTTTTCACCAGCTACGGATCAATCTTGCATTTCACGTCTTCCAACGGAAAGAACTGGACCGCCGACCCGAGCAACCCGGTTCTGAGCGGGAACGGAGAAGGTGTGCCTATGGCTTGGAAAGAAAACGATACATGGTACATGCTGTACAGGTACGGAAGTCCCACGGTGATAGGGCTTGCAAACTCGACCGATGCAGTTCACTGGACCAGATACGAGGGAAACCCAGTGTTGACAGGAACCACGGGTCAATGGGATGATCCTTCCTACAGCCTGGATCCTTGGGGTGTAATCAAAATAGGCTCAACCTACTACCTCTGGTACAACTCTATAGGCGGAGGACCACTAGGACGTTGCACGGGACTCGCTACCTCTACCGACCTCAAGGCTTGGACCAAGGACGCCAACAACCCTATTTTCACGAACGGCAGGTTCTGCGGCTTTTCATTCAAGTACGGAAGCTACTACTATTTCCTGGTGGCGCACTACACGTCTGGCGGCGACTATAGTCAAATGGAACTCTATAGGGACAGCAATCCAACGTTCTATTCTGGCAGTAGAGAGTATCTTGGAATCGCAATTAACTATGGTCCAGCCCAATGGGACAGCCACGACCAAGACACCCCGTTCGTGCTCACCGACACCATATACAGGGACACTTACGCTGCTTCAAACAACGAACTCTGGGCCTACTATGCCGGCGAGTACGGAGACGCTTGGCGAACGGGCATGTGCATAGAACCAAGCATTCAACAGGCAATTCTGAAAGTCAGCACCAAAGTCTTTGCAGATTTTGATTCAACCATCAACAAGAATGATGGACAAGCCCTCGGCATCCTAGACCTTAATGCCACAGGTAAGATCGATGGAGCAGACGAGTTTCACGGAACCGGCGATCACATAGACTGCGGAGACAACAACACCTTAAAGGGGATGAACAGCCTCACCGTCGAAGCTTGGGTCAAACCGAACAGCACCGCAGGAAGTGGGATAGTGTCAAAATGGAGCAGCTGGACAGCTGGATCTGGTGGAAGCTACATCCTGTGGCTGTCGGGTACAGGGAGAGTTGGTTGGGGAGTAGTTACCGAAAACTCGTTTGCCAACTTCTACGACACACCGGTGTTGCAGGCTGGGCAGTGGTATCACCTCGTCGGCGTCTATGATGGTTCACAGATACGGCTATACATTAACGGAACACAGGCGGGAACCCCACAACTCGTAACAGGCAAGATAGCCTCCACAAACGATCCATGTTACGTCGGACGATATTCAACTTACTACATGAACGGCACGATTGACGAGGTTCGAATCTCGAACACATTTAGAGGTGCGAGTTGGGTCTCAACCGAATACAACAACCAGTACAGCCCATCCACATTCTACACGATAGGGACTGAAGAAGCAGAGTATCCAAAGATTTACGTCGATCCATCTCTAGTGGAAAAAGGTTCAGGCGACATCGCCACCAATTTCAAAACAAACGTTACTGTCCAATATGTTAGAGACCTGTGGGGTTTTGACTTTAACCTAACGTGGGACAACAGTCTCATCACACTTGCAAACGTTGACTTCAGCAATTACTTGGACTCGATATGGGGCAATGGAAGCTGGTATCTTGCCACAAACCAGACTGGCCCAGGATATTATGAAGTGGCCGCAGTGTCTACATCTTCAAGCTTCAACAGCACAGAACCCACGCCTCTGGCAACACTGACGTTCCACGTTGAAGACCCACTCACCAACTCCGTGAGAGAAACACAAATTCATTTCCAGACTCACAAGCTCGGCGATTCACACTGGACACAAATAGCACATGCGGCAGAAGATGCAACCTACAGGATCACAGGCAAGAAACCGACTCTCAACTTGATTCCCACAACTGAGACTTGCCGAAAATACGGCGAAACATTCGCGATACTCCTGAACGTCTCCGACGCTTCATACGTTGAAGACTTTAAGTTTGAAATCCATTACAACGCGACTCTTCTGGACGTTGCAAGCGTGACTTGGAACCCTGCTTGGGGGTCAGGAACAGTGGCCATTGACGACGCAACTGGAAACGTCACAGGTACAACCTCAGGCATCCCCATAAGCGGAACTCAAACATTGATGGTTATACAATTTAACGCAACCTACAACGGTATATGGAAAGCTGTTGGAGGCAACATGAACAACCAGTCCGGGCTCATCTTCATCCAGTGGGCCAACCTAAGCTATTCAAACAGCCCAACCCTCAGCTACGTTAGAGGCGGATCCAATCAAGTCAACATAGGACCAGACGCTGTATATACTTTCTCACCTGTACAGGGCGACATAAACAACGATGGCACAGTGGACATAATAGACCTACGCACCATAGCGGCATACTACAACGCAAAACAGGGTGACTCAAACTGGACAGAAGCACAAACCTACGATCTGAAAGTGGACGGCGTGATAGACATTTTTGACCTGACAATAGTGGCGCGAAACTACGGCTTCACATATCCATGAAAAACCAACCTTTTTTATCTTCTAGAAATCCAAGAATAGAAGTTTGTTCCTGAAGTCTTAAATATCTTCTTTGCTCCTTATTTAAATGCAAATTAAAAGGAGAAAGGAGTAGACATGTTATTATCCAAATCGTTTCAGAGAAAATTAGGTTGTACAATTGCACTTGGGCTGATATTGCTAGGAACTTTCTCTGTCTCGCTAGACCTTCGTCCCACAAATGCGCAGGGAGACTGGTGGGATTCGAGTTGGTTACACAGGAAGACGGTGACAATCAACCACACAAAGGTTGCGGCCGACCTGGCCAACTTCCCAGTTTTAGTTGACATCGTCGATTCTGATCTTTCGTCGAAGGCGCAGTCCAGCGGCAACGACATCGTCTTTACCGACTCTTCTATGAACAAGCTTAGCCACGAAATAGAACGCTACGACAACAACACTGGACACTTGGTTGCCTGGGTTAAGGTGCCCAGCCTATCCTCAACGTCAGACACGGTGCTGTACATGTACTATGGGAATGCTGCAGCTTCCAACCAGCAGAACCCCACAGCCGTCTGGGACCCGAATTACATGATGGTCCAACACCTCGAAGAAACACTCGCAGTACCACCTCCAGAATACTGGCACCAATACGAAGGTAACCCGATATTGACTGGTAGCACTGACGGGTTTGGATCAGTTTTCTATGACAGCAGCTCAGGCATCTATCATTTCTACTGCAGCTGGGGCAGCATCCTCCATTACACTTCGCCCAACGGCAAAACTGGATGGACAGCAGACCCTCTGAACCCAATGCTGACCGGAAACAACGAGGGAGTTCCAACTGTGTGGAAGGAAGATGGTGTATGGCACATGTTGTACCGGTATGGTGGTCCTTACAAGGTAGGATTGGCAAACTCGACGGATGGGAGTCACTGGACCAGATACGAGGGAAACCCGGTCATCGATGTAGGTCAATTGGATCCTTGGGGAATCATCAAGGTTGGTTCCACGTACTACTTGTGGATCAACGACGGATTCGGGGGCTCGGGACGCGGGTCGGAACTTGCCACTTCAACGGATCTCATTCATTGGACTACAGATACTAACGCAATCTTTTCGGGTGGCAGATTTTGCGTCTTCCCGTTCAAGTACGGAGCATACTACTACATGCTTGTTCCTCACTACACGACTGGACCGTACGGCGAGATCGAACTGTACAGATGCAGTAGTCCAACGTTCTATCAAAGTCAAAGACAATATCTGGGCATAGTTGTCCCAACAGGCTCAGCAGGCTCTTGGAATCAGTATAGACATGACACTCCATGCGTTCTCACTGACACGATCTACCGAGACACATTTGCAGCTGCAAACAACGAGCTATGGATGTACTATGCATCAACGCCAGACAGCGGGGGCGCGTGGTTGACAGGCATGTGCATTGAGCAGAACATCTCTAAAGCACTTTCAAGACCGCCAATTGTAACTTCTGTAGTTGACTATGATTCAACCTCAAACCAAAACAATGGCAAGGTTTATGGCAACGTAAACCAAAATGCTACTGGGAAAATTGACGGGGCCAACGGTTTCGACGGAAGCAGCGGCACTTACATTGACTGCGGTGACAACGCGAGTCTGAAAGGAATGAGCAGTCTCACTATCGAGACTTGGGTCAAACCAAACGCAATTGCAGGAAGCGGCATATTTTCAAAATGGGGCAGCTGGTCAAGCGGAAGCTACATCATGTGGCAGTCGGGCACTGGAGTAATAAGCTGGGGAGTGATCACTGAATCGACCTACACTAGCATTGCCTCAGGAATAATCTTGCAAGCTGGTCAATGGTATCATATTGTCGGTGTCTATGATGGTGCGCAGATCAGACTCTACGTAAACGGAACTCAAGCAGGACCGACAGCATCGATTACAGGCAAGATAAAGTCCACCAGTGACCCATGCTATGTTGCAAAGTATTCTACAGTGAACCTGAACGGCATCATGGACGAAGTCCGCGTATCCAACACAACTAGAACTGCTAGTTGGGTCTCAACCGAATACAACAACCAAAACAGTCCATCAACGTTCTACACGGTTGGAAACGAAGAAACAAGGTTTGCGAAGGTTTACGTTGATCCATCGCTCATAGAAAAAGGGCCAAGTGATATCGGGACCACTTTCAAAATGAATGTGACTATAGACAACGTTAAGGATATGTGGGGTTTTGACTTCAATCTGACTTGGGATGGCAGCTTGTTGACCCTTGTAAGTGTTGACTTCAACTCTACACTGGACGCCGTGTGGGGACATGATAATTGGTTCTTGGCTTATAACCAATCTGGCGCAGGTTACTATCAGCTGGCAGCTGTTTCATTGTCGACAGGTTTCAACAGCACAGGACCAACTCCTCTGGCAACGTTGACTCTCAGGGTTGAAGATCCGCTGACCAACTTCATGAAAGAAACAGCGATTCACTTCGGCATCCACAAGTTCAGCGACTCAAGCTGGGCGTCAATTGGACACACTGCTGAGGATGGAACATACAGAATCACGGGTGGAATACCCAGACTCGACATGAATCCAACTACCAAGATCTGTCGTACGTACAATGAAACCTTCACCGTGCAGATCAACGTTACCAATGCTGGGGAAGTCAAGGATTTCAGGTTTGAAATCCACTACAACGCAACGCTTCTTGACGTAGCAAACGTCTCATGGGACGCTTGGCAAACAGGAACCATAACCATAGACGAAGTCAACGGCAACATAACTGGCTACACATATGGCAGTCAGATCAGTGGCAATAAAACGTTTGTAGAGATAAGTTTCAACGCGACCTACTATCACATTTGGAAGGACGAGAGTACAATCTCAGGCTGGAAGAACACTCAAACAGGAATTATCTTCTTCCAGTGGGCAAACCTTAGCTATGCGGCCACCCCCGACCTACGATACGAAAGAGGGGGATTGAACCAAATAAACGTAGGCCAGGATGTTCAATACACTTTCCAGCCCATCCAAGGTGACATAGACAACAACGGCGCCGTAGATATATTCGACCTGCGCACAATCGCAGCCCTCTACGACACGACCAATCCTCAATACAACCTAACAGGCGACAGCGTTATCGACATCTACGACCTAGTAATCGTCGGGGCAAACTTCAACTACACATACAACCCATAACAACCAACCCATTTTCTTTTTTTCCGCTACACGCAACTTATCCTCCAGTGCACACACGTTTGTTCTTGATGTTCTAGTAACGAATCGAAATGCCCGTGCTATTTGGATCAAATAGGTCTGTCTTAGAAGAGGTTTAATGCACGTGCTAAGTGCTGTGGAAAATAGGCCACAATTTCAAGAGATTTGCACTCTTTCCTGCCGTAACCATTCGAATAAGCGCGCGCTATAGAGGATCTTGGTGGAAAATAGGAAGTTCGGCGGTCTACTAGTAAGTGAATCCGAAGTTTGCGGCTATAACCACCAGGTCGAAGATGTCGATGATGCCGTGGCCTACCAGGTCGTACGTTGGATTTTGTTGGTCGTAACAGGCTGCCATCGTTCTGAGATCAAAGAGGTCTACAGTTCCGTCATTGTTTAGGTCGCCTTGGATGGGCGAGAAGTTGTACGTGACATCTTGGCCCACGATGATCTGATTTTGTGCTTCGCCTCTGACGTACCCAAATTCTGGACCACTTGAAGAACTAAGGTTGGCCCATTGGACAAATATGGTCCCAGTTACGTCGTTTGTCCAGCCTGAAATATCCTTCCAGATGCGATAGTGGGTGGCGCTGAAGCTTATTGTCATCAGCGTTACATTGCCATTTATTGGGCTGCCTGAAGCGTAGCCAGACAGGTTGCCGTTAGCTGCGTCTACGTTGTATGTTCCGCCTCCCCAAGCATTCCAAGAGACACCTACAACGCTGAGGAGTGTCGCGTTGTAGTGGATTTCAAACTTGAAGTCTTCAACGTTTAACGCGTTGGACACCTGTATGGTCACATTGAAATTCTCGCCGTATATGCGACAGGCCTCACTGGTCGGACTTATCTGAAGCGCCGGTTGTATAGTGAAAGTAGCGGTAACAGACATGTTACCGGTTATGGTCAACGTTGCCGGATTAGCATAACCAGACAGGTCACCACCCCAGTGAGCGAAGTTCCAGCCCGCAACTGGAACAGCTGTACACTGGACAACATCATCATAATGACAAGTCCCAGAAACGTTCAATGTTACATGGCCGCTTCCAACAGTTGAAACATTCAAAGTATACTCGATGAATTCCTCTGGTCCATAGTTGCCTATTTCTGTTCCAGAACCCGTAACAGTCAGGGCTCCGCTCTGAAAGAGTGTCAGTCCTGTTGTGGAGACCCACCTGTGTTGCATGCTTGCGTTCACGATCAGTGGTGAAGAGAACAAGAAGTTGTGTGACGAGCCGTTGTCCCACCAGAATGAAGCCGGAAGAGTGTTCACGCCGGTCACGCCATAGTTTGCTTCGTCAATGGTGACGACCGTCCCAGAAAAGTTCGTTCCCACACCTGTTTGATCGAAGGTGACCTTGCACTGCGCTATCCAGTTGAAAGCGATGATGTGTGCACTTTGAATACTCGCGAAGTCGTAGCTGATGCTCCCATCCGCAACGGGCGGGTTGTTGTCTAGCGTGTAGCCCGTGCACCTGTACCTCGTTCCCTCCTCGCTGACATCAGCCGGCGAAGTCACGCTGACAGTCAAACTACTTCCCTGGTCTATCCACTGAGATGCAGTAGGCGTGTCATGAACACTGTCAACTGTGATGTAGTATTGGGTCTTGTAGTTGCCCGTTACGTCACCATAGGTGGAAACGGTCACGGAACCAGACTGCAGCGTTGAGAGACCACTTGTAGAGGTCCAGACATACTGCTTCTGGCTTGCCGTAGCAACCAAGGGAGACTGGTATACAAACGTGTGACCTGAACCGCTGTCGTACCAGAAGGAAACTGGAAGACCGACTACACTGTAGTTTGCTCCATCTATTGTAACCACGGTGTCCGCGAAGTCTGCTCCAACGCCCGTCTGGTTTAAGGTTATGTACCATTGTGTCTTGTAGTTGCCCGTCACGTTGCCTGACGTGGTTACCTGGAATGAGCCACCGCTTTGGTTGGTCGAAAGCCCAGTCGTCGTGTCCCAAAGGTAGCGCTTCACGTTTGTCGCAGCAATCAGCGGTGTTTGGAATGAGAAGCTATGGGTGCTTTGGTCGTCCCACCAGAACGAAGCGCCTGATCTATCAAAGAAGTTTACGTCGTCTACACCGACGACAGTGCCGTTGAAGTCCGTTCCAACACCAGACTGAGCGAAGGTGACGTTCCACTGAATCTCGTAGGTTCCGGTAACCGTCTCAAAGCCTGACACAGTGAATCCTGAAGTCTCGTTGACGCCCGCCAGAACATACTGCTTCCCGCTTGCAGAGACAAGCAGAGGAGTTGAATAGGCAAAGTTGTAGACGCCTCCCGAGTCAGCCCAAACCAAATAGCCACTCCTGTCATAGTCCGTCCCGTTAACAGTCACGACGGTTCCAGAATAGTCAGTACCAACATCAGACTGGCCGAACACTATCCAGAACTGCTCCTTCCAGCTGAAGACTATCGTGTGAGCCGCCCCTACACTCGTTAAGGTGTAGCTCATGCCGGGAGTAGATTCTGCACCGTCAACACTGAAGCCAGTGCAAACCCACTGATGATCACCCGAAACAACCTCAGTCGGACTGGTGACAGAAGCCGTAAAGCTGACATCACTGTCAACCCAGGCTGAAGCAGTAGGTGTGTCATGAGCGCTGGTAACGGTGACGTAGTATTGTGTCTTGTAGTTGCCGGTCACAGTCCCATAGTCGGAGACGGTTATAGAACCCGACTGCGACGTTGAGGGACCAGTCGTTGAGGTCCAGACGTACTGCTTCTGGCTTGAAGCCACGACTAGGGGCGAGTGAAAAGTGAAGCTGTGGCCTGAACCGCTGTCGTACCAGAAGGACACTGGAAGAGTGCCAACAGAGTAGTTTGATCCCTCTACGTTTACCACTGCACCCGCAAAGTCGGAGCTGACACCCGTCTGGCTGAAGGTGAAGTAGTACTGAGTCTTGTAGGTTCCGGTAACCGTCTCATTCTTTGAAACAGTCAAAGGCGAAGTCTCGTTGACGCCCGTTAGAACGTACTGCTTCTGGTTTGCAGTGACAACCAGTTGAGATGAATAGGCAAAAGTGTGGCTTGAACCGTTATACCACCAGAATGACTTTGGAAGACTGGTATAGCCGTAGTTTGTTCCATCTATGGTGACCACTGTGCCGGTGAAGTCTGAGCTAATATCTGTCTGGCAGAAGGTGACGTACACTGGGCCTAAGCTTGTCAGGGTGAATGTGCCGCTTTGCGTGGTCTCGGTTGCCCTCTTCACGACTATGCAGTAGGTTCCTGTGTACGGGGCCTTTACCCAGAACTGTTCAGTTCCTCCGGTGGTAGCGTTTATGCTCTTCGCCACTATGGATGGTTCCCCGTAGGCCGTGCCCGTGTTGTTGTATAGGTACAGGTCGTAGTCTGCCCCCAACGGGACGCTGAGGCTGAAGTTGTACGTCTGGTCTGAGAGGAGCTGGACGTTCCTCGCCCACGCCAACCTCTGACCGAGGACGGAAATGTCGCTGGGCGTTGGCGGCCTGCCCAGAGTGCCCGTCACCGTGGTTCCGACCATGTACGTCTTGTTGACGGCTTCCACTGCCGCGTCGAGGTTCATTCTACCGTAGCCCTCGTGAACATCTTTGCCTCCCCGGTCAAGGGTTGGGGACGCTGATGAAGAACCTTCTTCTCGAAGGTTAGGATAAGTCTCTGTGGCTGTCATCAAGAGAATCATTTTTGGCTGTAAGGCTTGGCTTCGTGTCCAGTTCCAGTTGGCGTATCCTCCCATGGCCTGCACTACTATTTCTGCGGCGCCCGCGACCACTGGCGCGGACATGGACGTTCCCTGCATAGGGGCTGAATCGTTAGCCCGGACATCCGACCACCAGCCCTCTCCATCCCCGTTGTTAGAGTCTGCGCTGAATAACGGCACGGCGTAGAAGCTGCCTCCTGGAGCAGTTATGTCGGGCTTCACGGTTCCCCCCGTGTAACCTGAGGCCCCGCCTTGGCTGCTATAGTCGGTCATGTTATCAAACTGGTTCATAGCCGCCACAGTGATGACCTCATCCACTGAGCCAGGAGTGTATACGTAATTGCTTCCTGACCCACTGTTTCCTGCAGCAACAACGGTGGTTACTCCGCTATTCACCAAATTCACTACAGCCGAGTCCACTGCCGTTACTTCAGAGTCAAAGCCCAAGCTCATGCTGGCAACGGTTATGTGGTAGGTCATTCTGTTCGCAATTATCCAGTTTATGCCGTTAATCAGCTCTGTTGATGTTCCTGAGCCTGAGTGGTCTAGGACCTTGACTCCTACAAGTTTGGCTTGTGGTGCTATCCCTGTCCAGGCCGAGAATCCATCTGATGGCGGCGTGTAGGGCCATGACATTGTGAATACTGCATATAGATTTCCTGTTCCCTGCGTTAGGGCCATCAGCACGTGGTACATGTCGTAGCCCCCCGAAGGAGTCGAGTTCACTTTGTAGGTCAGCGTGTACCAAGTGTTTTGGTTGGGTGTGTATGTTGAGTTAACTGAAATCCAAGATCCAATGCTGAGGTTTTTGTCGCCGTAGTAGAGTGGGAGCGCCGCAAGCGTGGCCGTGCCAGTGGTCGCCCACTTCACTTTGATGGTTATGGTGCCTGTTTTGTTCACCATCATGCCGCTTATTAGATACATGCCGCTGCTGGATATTGCTGTTAGGTTGGCTCCCCACGTGGCAGCGGCGTCTCCTGAAGCGTCCACGCTGAAGAATCCGTCTCCAGCAGCTAGTCCAGAAACGTGTGAGCCGTGTCCGTTATCGTCGAAGGGTGTGGCTGTCGCGTTTATCTGGTTGTTCCACCCGACTATTTTTTTTGAGAAGTTTTGATCGCCAAAACCAGGCGAGAAGTCCGGGTGAGAAGCGTCTATCCCAGTGTCAACGATTGCAACCGATGAGTTCGGGTCTCCTTGAAGCCCCAGAGTGCTCCACACGTAGGTTCTAGCGCCCACTTGTTGTGCCGCGTAGTCGAGAGTCGAGTGGCCGACAGCTTCCTTCTCAATCAACAGCACGTTAGGACATTGCTTGGTGAGGTTTGCAATCTCGTTGTAGGGTATCATGCCTCCGAATCCGTAGAGGGCCTCTGTCCATGGGGATGTGGTCAAGTACCCCTCACATGAAGCGAAGGCAGTCTTATCGTGAGTTGTTGGTGCAGATTTTAGCATGACAGTAACGTTCATATAGTCTTGGGCCGTGCCGTTCGCTACTCTGTCGGCGATTTCCTGGTCGAGACTATCAGCAATTCCGTTGTTGTCTCGGTCAACCCATGCTGGTTTCCATGTGACAGGTGTGCCCGAGCCACCTGCTTTGTCTAGAAGTGTTGGAGTTAGACACGTTTCCATTTTGCTAAGCATCAGTAAGGAGAGCGTGGCGATTAGCATTAGGATGACGAAGCTTATAACAAACTTCGTTTTTTTCCTCATTTTTTCACTTCATAAACCATTCTTTTCTCCGCGCGTGGTAGTAGCGCACGTGCTGAAAGTCCTGGAGCTGATTTTTAGGAGCCTAGCGCGCGTTAATGGGAAAAAAAAGAGGTTGATATTTTCTTGCGCGTTCTTCTCAGTACAGTAAATGAGACTATCAGCATCGTGCTGAGAGCAAAATAGGACAGCATCGGCCTCATCCCGGTGTATTTTTCCATGGATTGGCTGTATCCTCCCACTGGGACTGCAAGGACGACTTTTCTTTCTGGTGGATATGACGTATTGGTGTTGTTGTAGTGAGGGTCTATGAAAGGCGATATCCCCGGAGCATAAACCGTCAAAGTCACGTAGTATACTCCCGCGTGCAGGTAAGTGTGGTATATGGTTGGGGCGGCCGTATTAATCATGGTTCCGTCGCCAAAGTCCCAGCGATATTCCGTAATTGGGCATTCACCGCCACCGTCGAACCCAGCCTGGGACGTTGAGGCGTCAAAGTACACTGGATAATAAAGGGATGGTGTTTCAGTATTCTCGGTGAATTTCGCTACGGGATCACGGGGCGGTCCAACTAGTACGACCTCGAAGGTGAAATAGTTCCAAAGGATTTGATCGGCGAGTTGTACAGTAACGAAGACCGTCCAATTTCCAAGACTCTCTAGCCTAGGTGGTACTGTAAAGTTTATCGTGGCAAATCCTTCGTCATTCGTGAATGCAGCTTGCGCTAAGAGTATTCCATTTTCTGGATTCATCACCTCAAAACTCACTAGTTTGTTTGCCACTGGATAACCATTGTAGCTTGCGTTGGCGCCAAGTTCTACCGTTTCTCCAATTGTGAAATCACCGGCGAAACCACCTTGACCTATCTTACCATTCTTGCTGCTGATTTCGAGTACTCGTCCTTCTAGCGGAGGATCAGCCTGTATCGAACTCCAGAAGTATAGACCGTCTGCAGAATCGTGTATGATTGCCTTCATTGAACCATCGTAGAGCAGAGTATCGTACAGGGCCAGTGGAGAATAAGCTTCCTCAGGGGGTAGGGGTGCAAAAGTGACACTAAAGGCTACAGCGGCTAACGTTCCAGAACCAGCAATAGTAGGCACGGAAGTCGGAAGAGAAATACGTATCCAAACAAAACCCATTGTCTCGTTTATCTCGAGTCTCTCAACGGAGGATCTCGGCGGAGAAGGAAAGAAAGGACCCTGGACAACTCCCACAGCGTCAAGAAGTGTCGTGTTGTATCCAAGCTTGAACTCAAAGACTCGCAAATCTTGGACATTCGAAATGTTTATATCAACAGTGAAAACCTCACCCAACGCATTAGCCACATACATTGGCGGAGCCACAAAAACATATGTGCCTTCAACAAGGTTCGCGTGGATCGTGCAAACACTTGTCATGGCAACTATGAAAATTGAGAAAAGGGCGAATGCAACAAGTGAAGATTTCTTGACCAACCTAAACATTCCCTTCCCCCAACGGAGCGCGCGCTCCCTCAACAGCTTTATACGTACGTTAAGCCTTATTTATCTTTCAGTAACATTCTTCTATAAGCAAAATACATTTTCTGAAATCTTCATTCAAGATTCAAATCAGCCATGCGCGCGCTTTCTTTGGTTTCCTGTCCCCTCCTGCTGTGTGGTAAGCAGTAATTGAGCATGTTTCAAACCCTTATTGCAAATCATTTTTCCTTTCCTTGCGTCCACGTTGTCAAAACTATTTAAGAGTTTTGAAACCCAAGCTTTCGAGATTTAGCGAAAAGGACAGAGAAAAGCATGGCACTTCACATCAGAGAAGGCGAGAAATTAACCAATTAGTTAAAACAAACGCGCGCCCGGCACGGGGAACTATACTTCAATCTCCTACATCCTCGAATAGGCCTGAAGATAGTTCTCATGCATTTCTCTGACCCAAGCACAATTTAAAGCTTTATGGAAACTGGACAGCGCGCGCTGGAGCAAAAACAGCAATCAAGAAGTAATGTGACTGCTGAGCAGTCATAGCATTGGAAAGTAATATATAGGCTAATATTGAAAACTGAAATCAGTAATGAAGGGGAAGAAAATGGGTTATGCAAAGTGGACGTTGATTGTCGTCGGGCTCATTGTTCTCGTGATGGGCATTTGGGGCTTGGCAGGAACGTATGCAGGCGTGACGGACCCTCAATGGCACGCGGTTCTGAAGATCATTGTCGGCTTAGTCGCAGTTGCCGTTGGCTTCATGGAAAAGAAAGAATAACCAATACATTTCCACCCTCTTTTTCCAGTTCTCCAATTATTGATTTTGTCGTAGGCGCGCGAATTCAGGCGCGTGCTTGGTTCACGCTTGCTTTTCTTGATGTCTAACGCCACCGCTTTTAACACTTCCTTGAAGCTTAGAACCCTGACTGAACATATTGGATATCAGCTACGAATGACACCCCCAGTTCGTCTCCCCCATCTATGCTTACCTCTTTTCGAAAATTTGACCTTTGCAGAAGAAAGTTATATATTAAAAACAAATGTGCCCATGCTGCCACCTTCATACAGCCAAAATGAGCGAATGTTGCAAACAATGCGTTTTCTGATACTATGATATGAAAGCTCATGTCACTTAGATAGCGCGAATGCCCTCATAGAAGTTAATTCCTAAAGTCTTAAATAGAGAAGTAACCTCCTATTTAAGTGCAAATTAAAAGGGAGAAAGGATTGTGATTTTGAAGCGATACGTGGAAGTATCTCTGTTGATTTTTCTGATGATTCCGATCCTGCCGGTCTTCAAAAGCGTGCGCGCGGACGGAACTTCCACGACCATTGCAGTGAATCCTCCAGAATCCTATGTGACCGTTGGAAAAAGCTTCAGCGTGGACATAAACGTAACCAACGTGGCTAATCTAACCTCTTGGCAATTGACGGTATACTTTCTGAATAGTGTTCTAAACTGCACGAACGTCGTTGAAGGTCCATTCCTAAAAACTGGTGGTGGGACATACTTCGGTAAAACCATAACCAACAACTATAACAGCACTCACGGAAGGGTGCTGGCATATGACACTCTTCTCGGGAATACCACTGCAAGCGGCAGTGGCATTTTGGCCACAATAACCTTCAATGCCCTGAGCGTAGGCGACACAACACTGCATGAGAGCGATACAAAACTCGGCGACGAAAACATACCACCCCAACCAATAGATCACACGACAATCGACGGAACAGTCCACGTTCAAGGCTTCACCCTGACTGTTTCCACAGTTGGCAGCGGCTACGTGAATCTTAACAACACTGGACCCTATTATCATTATGAAGAAGTAGTGACATTAACTGCAGTTCCCATTGTTGGCTGGAGTTTCCAGAGTTGGAGTGGAAACCTAACCGGGCCTACTAACCCCGCCTTTCTAGTGATTACTGGCAACATGTCTGTTACTGCTACGTTTACTCAGGATCAGTATACTTTGGTTGTCACGGTCGTTGGCGGTGGCTCAGTTTCCGAGAATCCTAGTCAGGCTACTTATGTTTGGGGTACGAATGTTACTCTGGCTGCTTCTGCCAGTGTTGGTTGGAGTTTTGCTGGTTGGAGTGGTGACGCTTCTGGTAGTGCTAACCCGATATCTGTGAACATGACTAGCAACAAGTCTGTTAATGCGACTTTCACTCAGACCGTGTATGCTCTGACAATTTCAGTCGCTGGTCAAGGCAATGTCAATTTGAATGACAGTGGGCCTTATTATTATGGCGATGTTGTGTTGTTGACGGCTGCTGCTGCGGTCGGCTGGAGTTTTGATCATTGGAGTGGAGACCTAGGCGGCTCTGTTAATCCCACTACGATTCTCATCAATGGCGACAAGTCTGTCACTGCTACTTTCACTCAGATTGAGTACACTCTGACTGTTTCTGCTGTTGGCAGCGGCATTGTAAATTTGAACAACTCTGGACCTTACCATTACGGTGACATTATCCTGATAACAGCTGTGCCTGCTATCGGCTGGAGCTTCGACCATTGGAGCGGAAACCTGATAGGCATCGTTAATCCAGCCAATTTGTTCATCATTGGCAACATGTCTGTTACTGCTACGTTTACTCAGGACCAGTATACTTTGGTTGTCACGGTCGTTGGCGGTGGCTCAGTTTCCGAGAATCCTAGTCAGGCTACTTATGTTTGGGGTACGAATGTTACTCTGACTGCTAACGCTAGTGTTAGCTGGACGTTTGCTGGTTGGAGTGGTGACGCTTCTGGCAGTGTTAACCCGATATCTGTCAACATGACCAGCAACAAGTCTGTTAATGCAACTTTCACTCAGATCACTTACACCTTGACCGTCAATGTTGTTGGTCAGGGCTCTGTGACTCTGAACAACACCGGACCATACCATTTTGGCGATGCTGTGTTGTTGACGGCTACTGCTGCGGTCGGCTGGAGTTTTGATCATTGGAGTGGGGATCTAGGCGGCTCTACTAATCCTGGTACGTTGACTATCACTCGCAACATGACTGTTAATGCTCAGTTCACGGACACGTACACTCTAACGGTTGACGTTGGTGGTTCGGGTTCCGTTAACAGGAACAGCACCGGACCATATCACTATGGTGACGTGGTTCGGTTAACGGCTGTCCCTGCCGCTGGCTGGTTCTTCGATCACTGGACTGGTGACCTGTCTGGATATGCTAACCCTGCCACGCTGACTATTACTGGCAACAAGTCTGTTACTGCCTGGTTCGATAAGATCATTTATACCCTGAAGGTTTCTATCGTTGGCAACGGCTGTGTAATCGTGAACCAAACGGAACCATACTGCTATGGCGATGTCGTTCAGTTTACGGCTTCAGCTTCGGAAGGCTGGACTTTCTTCTACTGGACCGGCGATTTGTCGGGTTCGGACAATCCTGCAGTGCTGGTTATGACTTGCGGCTTCCCGCGTCCTTACTATGTTACAGCATACTTTGTTCCAAAACCGACACTCCAAATCAATCCAGTCAACGAAATCTGTCGCACACACGGCGAAAGCTTCACTTTAACACTAATCGTCTCTGATGCAGTCAACGTTGAAAACTTCGAATTTGAAATCCATTACAACACCACACTTCTAGATTACCTGAACGTTACATGGAATGCATGGGGCTCTGGAACGATAAGTGTAGATGACGCCAACGGCATAATCACAGGCTCAACGTCGGGCGCTCCGTTGAATGGAACGCAAAATACAGTGACCATCGGATTCCAAGCCGCTTGCTATCACGTCTGGAAGGCAACGCCAAGCTGGACGAACGATCTAACGGACACAATATTCCTCCAGAGGGCTAACCTAAGCTATCCAGGCGGCTCGAGTTTGCGCTATGAAAGAGGAGGAGCTCTGAACCAGATCAATGTCGGCCCAGACTTCATCTACACCTTCTCACCGATACAAGGCGATGTGAACAATGACGGTGTCGTTGACATCTTTGATCTGCGTCCAGTAGGAGCGTACTACAACGTACAACAAGGAGACCCGAACTGGACAGCAGCATCAACCTACGATCTAAACGGTGACGGAATAATCGACGTTACTGATCTGAGACTAGTCGCAGTGAACTTCGGATACGTGTACATCCCATAGTATCCTCTCCGTTTATTTTCCTTGAGCACTCAGGACAAGTTTGAGGAAGCAATCCTACTGCTGAAGACTAATTTCGAGACCGCAAACACTGGGGAAAAGCAGAATCTGATATAGAAGTTTGTTCCTGAAGTCTTAAATACCATTCTAGCTCTTTATTTAACTGCAAATTAAGAGGAGAAAGGAGACGTTGAATAAAACATACATTTCAGTATATGTCTTCTTGTGTTTGTCCATCTTGGCGTTCCCAGTTTGCAGGGTATGGGCGAATCCTGAGACTGCAGTGGCGGTCGATCCCCCAATATCCACTGTAAATGTTGGAGACACATTCAGTGTAAACGTGAACGTCACCAACGTTGCCAATTTTACATCGTGGCAATTGGACCTGTACTACCTGAACGCCATCTTGAACTGTACAGCTGCAGTTGAAGGCCCGTTTTTGCAGACGGGTGGCGGCACTTTTTTCAACAAGACGATCACGAACAACAGCACATATGGCCATCTCTTAGCATACGCCACACTCTTGGGGTACCCTGTGCATGCGGATGGTAGCGGAGTAATACTCACAGTCACCTTTAAGGCGGTTGGCGGAGGCAGTACCAACCTAGCACTCGCTAACACAAAACTCGGAGACGAAAAACTCCCGCCTCAGCCAATTGATCACACAGATTACGGTGGAACGGTGAACGTAGTCGGGGCAGCCCATGATGTAGCAGTGACCGACGTCACGTCCTACAAGACTGTCATAGGCCGAGGATACTGCAGCACCATCAACGTCACAGTTGCAAATCTAGGAGGCTACAGCGAGACCTTCAACGTTACGGCCTACGCCAACGCAACTGTCATCGCCACGATAGCGAACATCAACTTAGCAGGCGGCAATTCAGTAGTTCAGACCGTTGTTTGGAATACCACAGGATTTGCCTACGGTAATTACACCTTGAAAGCCGTGGCGGACAACGTTCTAGACGCAAACATTTCAAACAACAACTTCACCGACGGCTGGGCTATAGTCTCTCTCTTAGGGGACTTGACCGGTGGCACCCCGAATCCATATGACTTCGTGCCGGACGGAAAAGTGCAAATCGTGGACGTGTCTATTGTGGCGAAGTTTTTTGGGCAGAAGGTTCCTCCTGCACCCGCCAACGTTGACCTGACGGGCCCAACGATAGGCATGCCCGACGGCAAAGTTCAAATCGACGACGTGGCCACAGTAGCCAAGCAATTCGGAAAACACTACCCGTAGCAACACTCCAGCTCAAGTGTGTATTCCAAGTGACGCGTCAAGCACCGTACTGGGCATTCAGCGCGCGCGCTATGATGGAATCGTCAACGTGACAGGTATCGGCTAATGGTTGCACTGTTCGACACCAACTCGTGTTCGTCGACTGGAACCCCCATACAGACATGAACGATGACGAAGCGCGCGTGCCGAGCTGTTGCACGCGCCTTTCTTGTGGCTGTGGTTTGGGTCGTGAATTTGTGTGTTCGTCAGGGTTTGCTGGTGAGTTGTTTTAGGCTGTTCCAGGTTTTGTCTCCGACGTAATGTATGTTTTTGATGACGATGCCTTGTTTGACGTTTTTTGCCTGTTCCGCGTCGTATAGGGCTTCGCCGAGCGCGATTGGTTTGCCGTGTTTCTCGTCTGTTACGAGGACGAGGTCGCCTTTCTGGAATTCGCCGTTGAACCGTCTAATTCCGGGTGCCATCACGTTTGCTCCTTTGCACAGGTGGGGGACGGCTCCCATGTCGACGGTGACCCTAGGCGCTATGTCGAGGAATTCTTTGAACGTCAGTGTCGGGTAGATGTTTTCGTCGGTTTGGGCTAGGGCTGGTTTTCCGTTTATGAGGAAAAGTCTGATGGATTCGGCTTGAACCACTTCGACGTTGGCTTTTTCCTTCAAGACTTGTTCCAGGTCGATTCTGAGTCTTTTTGAGGCCTTGTCCAGAAGCTCCTTTGATTCTCTCGCTTTCAAGAAGTATCGTCTGTGTTTTCCAGACATTCTGCCTCTCTCTTAGACAAGGTTTAAATGTGTAAGTTTAAGTATAAAAGGCATGGCATCATAGATTCGAGGGTTTAGAATGAGCGAAATGACGACTGAGATACTTGAGCAGAACTTGGGAAAAGTTGTCCTCGTAAGGTTGAAAGGCGGAAAAAGCCTGCGCGGAAGACTCAAAGGTTTCGATCAGCACTTGAACCTGGTTCTGGAAGAGACGGAAGACACGACGACTTCTGAAAACGTCAGAAAGCTGGGGCAGATAATCGTCCGAGGAGACAACGTGATTCTTATTTCACCGCCTCCAAGGTGACACCGTTGGGAAAGGGAACACCCTCTTTTGGCAAGCGCCAAGGCAAAACGGTTCACATAAAGTGCAGGCGATGTGGAAGAAGGTCGTACAACGTGACCAAGATGCGGTGTGCCGCCTGCGGCTACGGAGAGACAGCAATTCTAAAAACGTATTCTTGGCGGACCAAAACCCTGCACAGAGAAAGAACGCGTTAAAGCACTGTTTGATTTATCATGATGATTGGTAGTAGCTCTCAGTGTGCGCGATTAATTAGCCCGCGCAGGAATTGCCTTTGTCGAGTCTGGCAGTCAAGAAGAGGTTTATCCTAGCACGAAACCATTGGGTATGCTAGGTCCAAATGCCACTTGTCACTGCAACCGTTGTAACACAGACGTCCAGGGCATACTGCAGGTCCATGTGTTCGGCAAACATGCATGACTTGCGGCAAGCGCCCACGGGTGAAGGCCACTCGGCTCATAGGCTTGCTTGGAAAATCAATGAACGTTCTACCTTCAAGTCCAGCATGATTTGTATTCTTGGAATAAATCAGAAAAAAAGCGTGCGTCAAAAAAAGGAGAGGGTCATGGAGTGGTTGTCCATTCTGGCGTTATTGTCCAGTGCACAAGAGGGCCCCCACTGTAGACAAAGGTCGAACTAAACGTTGTCCATGATCCGCCGTCCATCGTGGCGAGTGTAACGTAGGCATCTATGTCCTTAACTTCAAAGAGTTCATAGGCAACCACGTGGATTTTGGGGTTGTAGGCAGTATTGCTTCCGGCATTGATGACATATCCAGAGACAAGGAAAGTAGACGGTAGAAACGACCGCCCTGACCAATCATCCTCGGTCGTCAAATCTAACGTGACAAGTTTTGGTGCTGTCACAGCAGCATCATATTGAGAATTGGTGTGGCTATGCGTTTTCATGTAATTGTCGAGTGACGCGTCAAGTGAGTTAAATTCGGTATTGTCATGACTGTGTGTTGACACGTAGTCTTGATTTGCTTTGTCTTTATTGCTGATCATCGATGTATAACTTGCAATTATTGCCCCGAGACCGGCTACGAACACTATGCATATTATTCCAAGTGCAATGACAAATTTTCCACCAACGACTGTTTTCTCCATCATTTTTCAACTCTTATTATCCGGTTGATTCCCACATACGCTAGCCTGAAAGTTAAACGTTGTTAACTCTGAATGTAAATTCAGAATTACAACTGTGTATCTCGAGGAGAACACCGCAGTATCAGCGCGGGCTAGCAACTGATCAGCGTATGTGCTCAAAACACCCTTTTTTGTTAAACTGAAATCGCACGCGCTCAGACAAGTATCCATTCAAACCTAGATGGGTCAAGAACTAAGAAACTCAATAGGGCTCGCATGGACTTTCTAAGTCTGCCATCACAACTCAATTGCCATTATAGTAGCCCTTATCGACCTTAACAAAGATCAATGGGCCCTTGCTCTGGGTCAGTTCTCGTGCCTTTCTCAAGGTGTCGTTGACGACATTTAGTATTCGTTCTTCATCATTTGCGTAGTCTCTCTTTTCCTCGCCTAGCTCCATCTTGATGAGGTTCTCTGCCAAGATTGATGTTCCGCATATCTCCCCGTTCCTGACGAGGGTGGATACTATGACGTCTTCGATTTCATTACGATTCGAAAGGCTCCCCCACGCTGCTTCGCCGTTGTTGAGGATCTTTGTCACTCGGTTCCATCCTCTAGAGTTCTCATTGCCAATCAGCAGTTTTACTCGTTCGTTCCACTTGGTAAGCCAGATTCCAGTCCAGACTCCTAGGAACTCTTCCAACTCACCTGGCGTTTCGTTAAAGAACTTCTCGAGCCTTTCCACGATTTCGCATTCGTTTGCGTCTTTTCCCACGAGATCCCAGTGGATTTTAAGATAGTTTGTCAGGTCCTGACATGCGATTTGGAGTACCTTGCGGTCAGAGCCCAAAACATCCAACATTGGGTTTTTGTCCTTGAGCCTTTCCGACAACAATATTTCAATGAAGTTCATAGGTACTCCCGTCTCGAAGCCTTCTCCATCCTAACCTAGACTTTTACGCTTTTAATAAGCTTTATTCGTAGTGGCCTCTATAACATTCCTCAGTAATTTTCAGCCATATTACCCTTCTAGAAATATTCTAAAGCCCATTTTGAGGGCCTATTCGACAAATTCTGGGAGTTTATTGACGTTCTGCAAAATCAAGTCAGGTTTCTCCCTCTCCAACTCTTCGCGACAGAAGATTCCTGAAAGAACTGCTACCGTGTGGGCTCCGGCATTCTTTCCAGCTCTTATGTCGACGACGGAATCGCCTACGACTGCGCAATCACGTATTCTCACACCCAAATGCTTTGCGCATTTGATGAGTGCTTCCGGAGAGGGCTTTGGTTTCAGTGTATCCTGCGACGTTACTATCTTCTGGATGTGTTTCCCTAGGCCAAGCTTTGCCAATTCTCTCTTCACCTCTGTTTCAGGAATGTTACGTCTTGTAGTCACCGCCAACTTTGCTGTAGCTGAGAGTTTCCCAAGGGTGTCTGCAATGTTTGGAAATGGTCTCGTCTTCTCGATGGTGGCTTGATAGTATGCCCGAAGGTAGATTTCTTTAAACTTTTTTACGTCAACTCCTGTGATGAGGTCATCTATGGGCAGGTCCTGTTCAAGTCTTCTAGGAATCTCTGTCGCAATGCTCGCGTCGACCTGTCTCTGTCCAGTTGAAGCAAAGGCGGTTTCGGCTGCTTCAAGGTATGCTCCTCTCGAGTCCACCAACGTGCCGTCCAAGTCGAAGATTATCGCCTTGACTTTCAACCTTGGCTTCAGCATGTCTTATCCTCAATTAGGTTCGGCTCGCCCTTGCTGCTTGTTTCGATAAGTTTTTATTTACGGCTAGTTGTCTAAGGTAGATACCTAATAAATATGTTTAGAAGCAGAAGCTTTAGGAATGATGGGCGATGGTTAGGAAAGCGCGAATACGCTTGACGAGTACGGATTACACCAAACTGGAGGAAGTGTGTGGTGAACTGAAAGTCATCGCCCAGAAAACAGGGGTCAAGATTAACGGTCCAGTTCCGTTACCCACGAAGCGGTTGAAAGTTCCAGTGTTGAAGTCGCCGTGTGGCGAAGGAACTGCAACTTGGGACAGGTGGGAGATGCGTATTCACAAACGCCTCATTGACATTGACGCTGAAGAGCGTGTCATGCGGCGTATCATGCGAATTCGTGTTCCAGAAGAAGTTCATGTGACCATAGAGCTTCTCTAGCGTCAGAGCAAAGATTTCAGCTTTTCTTTGTCCCAGCCGAACAGGGGACATGCCTCGCATTTTTCCAGAAATTCTTTTCCCTTCTTTGTCGTCTTGAAGTTGTGTTTCTCATCGATTTTCAGCAGTCCTCTGTCCACAAGTTTGCCGAGATACAGTTTTGCCTGCAAGTATGACAGGCCGACGTCTCTCATCATTTCAGTCTTCTTCTTTCCAGAAGCGGCTCTGCTCAGTATTTCCATTACGATCTCGTGTCTGTCTCTGTTCACCATTTGATACCAACTGAAAATGGTTGCCGACTCAACTAGTCTTGTCGTTTCACAAAATATTTATGCCTTTCTCATTTGCACTTCAACGTAGTCAGCCAAAAAATGTAATCGTCAGAACTATCGTAAGAGCTGCGCTCATAACGAAAGTCAAGACCCAGACTCCCTTGTTCCAGAGGAAAACTTTCATTCCATCAAATATCCCGAAAGGAATGAGGTTAATGGCCGCTATCCAGGCATTGAACCACGCGATGACTCCGAAAAAACTGAAGGTTTGATTTGGCAACGCTGCTGCAGCAGCTGAAAGAATCGTTGCCAACACAATATTCGTGGCAGGTCCTGCCATGGCCGTTTTCCCCATCGTTTTTCGGTCGACAGTGCCGGCCACCATGACCGCCCCGGGGGATATAAACTTGAATGGCAACGCTATGGAAATGGCGGTTAGAATTGCCCCCATGAAAGTCAGTCTGAACTCTGCCCACAGCCCATGCTTCTGAGCCACTATTTTGTGGGCTATTTCGTGTGCGAGGAATGAAGCCGTAAATGCCACTGCAGACAGGGCTACCACAAGGTAGCTACCATTTGCAATGCTTCCAAAATCTAGTGATAGGCCTACGCCGACAACAAGTATCGTCGCCAACACTAAGTGTTCGATCTCCTTGTTGCTGAAGTGGAATCGTCTCTTCGTTGGTTTGATAGAGACGTAGGTGTACTCGATTGGTTTCTGTTCTTGAACCATTATCGGCTGTGTTTGATCTTTAGGCACCCGTGCTTGTGCTATCTGTGGGCAGTCGTGGTTTTCTGGTAGTCGATGCTGGGAACAGAAATAGCCTCCGCAGTATTGACATCTGAAAGGCAGGAATGTCTTCTGTCCACATTTTTGGCATATCATTGCTCTGTTTTCACTCGTTTCCAACTGTTTGAAGAGAAGTTAATGAGGTTTATGTGTTTCTATTCTGATAGAAACTGCATTCGGTTCGTGCTTTTTGTTTTTCGATGAATTGAACCTGAGAGCCTCTGTGTGTACAGGGAAAGACCATAAGCAAAAAACAAAACTCGTAACCTATTTAAAACATGAATTGCAGACTTGGAGTGGTGGGGGATCTGAAGTCTTTCAGTTTTGTACACGCGGCGGACTTGCACTTGGGCTATTTGCAATATGGCGCGCGGGCTGGGCCAGCTGGTTGTACAATCCAGGACGGGGCACGGATTGACTATGCTTCTACTTGACGAGCCTACTGAAAGTCTTGGAGCGGAAGACGGTTCAGTGTACCGCTTAGCTGAGGCGATTTCCAGGTTCAAAGCGACAGAACAGACAATCGCAGTCACGCATAGCGATGCGTTTGCAGAAAAGGCTGAACATGTAATCAGACTTGAAAAAGGGTTAGGCCAAAGTAAGATTTCAGTTGAAAAGTGAAAAGGCTGTTTGCATGCAGAGAAGAACGAGAAGTGCTTCTTTGGCGGAAGGCGTAACCGCAGGGTTTCTCTTTGGGACTGCGTCCATCTTCGTGAGGTTTCTGCAAGACCTGAATGGAATCTCGATAGTCTTCTGGCGGTCAATCATTGCCTGTCTCGCGTTGCTCCTGATATTGCTCGTGCTTAGAAAGCCGTTTGACCTGAGTCTTGTGAGACAGAATTTCAAGGAGTTGTTTGTTCTGGGGTTTTTACTTGCTCTTCACTTCATACTGTTTGTTTCTGCGGTGAAAGACACTGCAATATTAGATGCAACTGTTCTCGTAAACACGACTCCATTCTTCTCCGTGATCGTTTCGAGTTTCATCTTCAAGATGAAACCGTCTCGTAAGCAACTCGTGGGCTTGTCAATCTCTTTCATTGGCGTTTGCACAATTGCGTTTGCCGCAAGCGGGGCTGCTCACAACGGAGGCTTTTCTCCTAACTTAAAAGGCGAATTGGAAGCCCTGCTAGCAGCGATAGTGGAATCTCTTTATCTCAACTATGGCAAGAAATTGCGAAATCAAATGAGTATTCTTTCCTTAATGTTGCCAATCTACGCTTCAACGACTATTATCGCGGGTGCTGCAAGCTTGCTTGGCGGGAACGCAGCTTTAACTTTGCCAAGTCAGGAAGAAACCGCACTCCCGTTGCTGGGACTTGGTTTGCTTCCAACTGCAGTTGCGCACACGTTGTACTTCTCTTCCCTGTCAAACCTCAAATCATTTGAAACCGCAACCATGGCTTTGCTTGAGCCCATAGGTGCAACGTTGTTGGGCGTGTTTCTATTCCACGAGGTGCCTGCACCAGTGTTTGTATTGGGTGCAATTGCCGTTTGTACGGGCATCCTTTTCATTGGCAGAAACCAAAATCAAGAAAGCTCGACTTCGCTTGAGGAGGCAAGAGCGGTGACGTACATTGAAAAACCTCCAAATGAGTAGAGTATGCTTTCTGACGGAAGAATGATCTGATCTTCAGTCTTTCAAGAACAGATGGGAAGTCTACTCTTCTTCTTCAGCCATTTTCTTTTCTTTGACAACCAAAGTGTTGTCTTTGCCGCCTATTACTCTGTAGTAGTCTCTCAACTCTTGTCTGTGCAGGAACTTGCGCAAAAGCACCCGTAGATAAGTCCTTGAGATAGCTTCTTCTCCCTCGCCCTTCACCGTGATCTCGGCCGTCCCTGCCTCAACTTTAGCATCGATTTTTTCTTCCAGAAACGCCGTTAGTTCTTTCACGACATCGCTTCCTTCTTTTTTCAAATCTGAAATGTTAATCTTTGTCTCTACCATGTTATGTCACCCTATTTTCTTACCATTATCACTCTTACCTGATCGCAGGCGTCCTCACACGAGTCTGCAACCATCTCCAACGCCTCGAAGAGTTGGCTTGCCAATATCGCTACTCCGGCCTTAGGAAGGTTCTCTCTTCCAATCAGAACTCTGGCTTTTTCGTGCATATCATCAACCTTTTCCTCTTCCCGTTCTACCATGTCAGCGGCCTGAAGGGCTTCTTCCGGCTTTGTCATCATCTTGTTCACGCATTTTCGGAGAGAGACAGTGCATTCTTTTACGCTTTTAACCATTTCTGTGAGCGCGTTTTTGATTGTCTCTGGCACTTGCTCCATCGGGATAGCACCTAGTATGCGGGTGGACTCTCTACTCCAGTCTGCGACCATATCCACCCTCTTCACAAGGTCCATTAAGTCCTCTCTGTCTGTTGGCGAGAGTTCTCCCGTTGAAATCTCATCCATGACCTTTCTTCGCAGGGAATCTGCTTCTTTCTCACCGCTTGTAACCCTTTTTATGCATGCTTGCATTTCCTTCAAGTCTCCCTTTACTGCTGCTTTTATCGCGTTTTCCAAGTCTTCAACTATCCCTGTCGTTAAAGCTAGGTGTCGCTGTACGTCTGCTAAGGCTTTGGTCTCTTTGCGCTTTTCAAACCATTTTATCAAATCACTCAACGGCGATTTCCTCCTTCAGTCCTGTCGCTGGATACTTGAACACGTGGGCTTTCTCCGTTGGAAAGCTCACCGTCACTTTATCCTCAACTCTAAGCCATTCTCCTGTCATCGAGGGTTTCACGACTACAATCAGATCCTGGTTTGAAAGTCTAATCTCGTAGCGTATGTTTGTTCCCTCAAACGTCACTCTTTCGACCACTCCAGCAATTGAGTTCTTGCTCTCTTCTATTCCTTTCTCAACAAGAAAGGTCTCTGGCCTTATGGCCAACACGACTTTTTCACCCGTTCTTGCCTCGTCATTAGTCACTTCAATCTGAATTCCACCGCGAAGCTCTATTGTCATTTCCCTCCTGCCTTCCTTTGCAACATATCCTTCTAGGAAGTTTGATTCTCCTATGAAGTTGGCTACGAAGATGTTTTCTGGAACCATATAAAGCCCACTCGGAGTTCCAACCTGTTTGATTCTTCCTTTCTTCATGACGGCTATTCTGTCCGAGATTGCCATCGCTTCAGCCTGATCATGCGTTACGTGGATGGCCGTTAACCCCAAGTCCTTGGTCATCCTTCTTATTTCATACCTCAAATCGTTCCGCACTTTTGCATCCAGTTGGCCTAGAGGTTCGTCGAGAAGCAACAGCTTGGCTCCCGCAGCTAGGGCCCGGGCTACGGCTATTCTCTGCATCATTCCTCCGCTCAGTTCATTCGGAAAAGCGTCCAGACGCTCATTCAATCTTACCATTTCAAGCACCTCATGTCCGATCGTGCCTGCCTTCTTCATGTCAAAGCCTTTTACTCTAGGCCCGTAGGTGACGTTGTTCCATGCGTTCATGTGCGGGAATAATGCAAAAGTCTGGAAGACGAAACCTATGTCCCGATCTTCTGGAGGAACATTGTTCACGAGCCTGTCACCTATGTAGATCTTGCCTTCGTCTGGCGGAATTAATCCCGCAATAAGTCTGAGAAGGGTTGTTTTCCCGCATCCGCTGGGTCCTAGTAGAGCGAAGTATTCTTTGTCTTTTACGTGAAGGCTAACATCATCTACAGCGACAAGTTTGCCGAATCTTTTTGTGACGTTTTCTACAACGACTTCAGGCATCTGTTGCTCCTCCTCTTCGGTTCTCGGCGGCTTTTTGAAGATATTGATAGCTCTTCGGTTCTTTATTAATCATGTTAGTATCTTCCTCTCCCCTTCACTACCAGTCTCAATGCAAGGAGAATGATGAAAGAGAACAGTATCAGGAAACCGCTTCCTAATCCTATCTGCAAGGGCGTGGCAGCCAGCTGTCCAAGCGGGGGCCTTATCCAGTTCACGAGTACCACTGGTACGGTTTTGAGCGTCGTGGCTACTGCCGTCGTCGCACCGGTTTCGCTTACGCTTCTTGTGAAGACGAGTACAGCGCCTGAAAGTATAGAGTATTTAGTCAACGGCAGAACGATAGTCCTGAAGACTCCCAATGGTTTAGCGCCGAGTGTTCTTGAAGCTTCTTCCATGTCCATGCTGATCCTTTCGACGGCTGCCGACATGGATCTCACGAAATACGGGTAGGTAATTGCGAGATGGGCAAATATCAGCAGCAGAAGCTCCGGTATGAAAGCGAAGCTTGTTTTCCAAAAAATCCCAAGCGAGAAGCCCAGTGCTATTGAGGGCACGACAAGAGGAATGTTGACGAGAACGTCCAAAATTGCCGATGGTGACGAACCAAACTTTTTCCTCGCAATCGCAATGGCCATAGGTAATCCAATGATAATGTTAAGCACGGTGACGATTGCGGCAAGAGCATAGGAAAGAACTAGTCCCTGCCAATAATCTCCCCAGATGCCTGTGCGTTGCAAGGACTCGCTCAACGTGTTCGTGAACACCGCTCGGAACGCTGGAAGCGCAACAAAAAGAGACGGTACTAAGACGATGACTAAGAAGATGGCGAGCGTGACACCGTTTCGCGAGGATTCTGCCTTTGAGTAGCTAAGTTTTCTTTCGAAAGAAGGCCAAATTCGTCTCACGGGCAACTTGAACCTTGGACCCACCGCGCGAATTATCATGAAGATGGATACAGAAACTGCAATGAGAATGAAGCTCGCAAAAACAGTAGCCCCGTAATATGTAGGATCTATGGGCCCGTAGGCGTTCTTCATGTTCTGCAAGAAGACAGGCCCATTCTCAAAGGTTCCCGCGACGATGAAGGTTGCGCCTGTTTCTGAGAGTGATCTTGAAAAGGCAAGAATGAAAGCGGCTATCAATGACGGTTTTATTATTGGAAACGTGACCGTTCTTGAAGCTGTGAATGGCGGGGCGCCCAGCGTCCTCGACGCGTTCTCGAATTCTCGTTTGTAGTCGAGCAAGGCTCCGACGACGACTCTGACGACGACAGGGAAGGAGAAGGTAAAATGGAGGAGTACTATGAGCAGCAACCCATTTGAAACAAGCGGACCGTTGAAAAGCATCGATATGCCCTCAGGCCCGTTCCAGAAGAGCTGGAGTGAATAGCCAAGGACTGCAGTTGGAACGACGAACGGGATATCGGACAACGTATCAAGAATGCTTAACCATCTTGATTTTTTCCGGGCAATGAGCCACGCCATTGGAATTCCAGCTATGAGATCGATGGCCGCTACGAACAGGGCTATCGTGAAACTGTTTTCGATAGCATTCAGAGCGCGGTTCTCGAGCGATGCGTCATTAAGAACTACTCCAATGGCACCCCAGTTGATGGCTATCCCAAGCATGGGAGGAAGGAGAACCAAAGCGAAGAACACGACTATCGCGGTCAAGTACACTGCGTACTTTATGATTCTTTTCGATGACGCGGCGTCTAGAGCCTCAGCGATTTTCCTTCCAAGCAAGTTCTCCCTTTTCCATCCTGCAGCTTACACTGTACATTGAGATTTCCTAATTTGACTTGCGTTTTTGTTCACAAGATTTACGTAGGAGAGTATGCGCGCCTTCTCATAATCTCATTCGGAGTTCCTTCTTGTGACTATTGATTTCCGTTGATAAGTTTTCCGTAATTGATGCGTCAGTTCGCCCGTCGAGTCACATCACCGCGATTGCTCTGTTGACTCTCGTTCTCATCATCCTGGAAGAACAAGAGGCCACGACAAAACTTAAGGCTTTTGTGCCGCAAATCGTCAAACTAGGAGTTGAGCAAACGCATGGACGTGCTTAAGGCAATTAGGGGCAGGAGAAGCGTAAGAGCCTTCAAGAGTGAGAAAGACGTTTCAGAGGAGACTGTTGAAGGGCTTATTGATGCAGCCAGGTGGGCGCCCTCAGCCGGAAACATTCAGCCATGGGAGTTCATAGTCGTGAGAAACCCAGAAATCAGAAGAAGGCTCTCTGAAGCCGCATTCAACCAATCGTTCATAGAAGAAGCTCCGGTCGTGATTGTTGTTTGCGCGGACGAAAACCGCTCTTCTGAAGGCTATGGCCAAAGAGGCAAAACTCTGTACTGCATACAAGACACCGCCGCTGCAATACAGAACATCCACCTAGCTGCTTATTCACTCGGCCTGAGCACCTGCTGGGTTGGCGCGTTCAATGAGGGAGAAACAAGTGAAATCCTGCAGATTCCACGGGGAATAAGACCGGTTGCAATGATTCCATTGGGATTTCCCGCCAAGTTTCCTATTCCCCGGCGCAAACGAGCCGTCAATCAGATACTTCATTACGAAGAGTTCTAGGCTGAAAGAAACATGGTTTAGAATCATGGGAGGACAACATCACAATTTGCATCTTGCCTTATCATGGAATTTTAATATGTTATTGGTGCATTCTATATGTTGAGGCTTTGCGATGAAGTACATTTTGGTTGCCGAGGCTTATGAAAGGATTGAGGCCACAAGCAAAAGGCTCGAAATGACCGACTTGCTAGTCGATCTTTTGAAGAGTACGCCGAAGGAGCTTATAGGCAAGGTTGCTTATTTGACCCAGGGTAAGATACATCCTGACTTTCTAGGCATCGAAATCGGCGTGGCGGAGAAGTTGGCGATAAGGGCTCTGGCGAGAGCTTCTGGGAGAAGAGAAGTTGAAGCTGAGGAAAGTGTTAAGCACACCGGAGATATTGGGGAGACTGCCCAGAAATTCATAGGCAGCAAGAGACAGGTGACCTTTTCTCAGGAGCCGTTGACAGTTCAGAAGGTCTATGAAACTCTCGACAAAATGGCCACGACTTCAGGGTCAGGAGCTGTTGATCTAAAGCTTTCACAGTTAGCCGGGCTTCTGGCCGGTGCAACTCCGAAAGAAGCCAAGTACATTATGAGAACCGTCACAGGAAACCTGCGTTTGGGCATAGCCGACATGACGGTTCTGGACGCTTTGGCAATAGCATACGGCGGAGGAAAGGAAACGCGCGAAGACGTTGAAAGAGCATATAACATCTGTTCAGACCTTGGCAGAGTCGCCGAAACCATCGCCCGGCAAGGAATTGAAGGAATCAAGGGATTCCGAGTGTCCATCAATGAACCCATTAGACCAATGTTGGCTGAAAGGCTCTCCTCTCCTGAAGAGATTCTCGAAAAATTAGGCGGAAAATGCATAGCTGAGTACAAGTATGACGGTGAACGCCTGCAAGCCCACAAACAGGGCGAGCATGTGACTCTTTATTCTAGGCGTCTGGAAAACATTTCAAGCCAGTACCCGGACGCTGTTGAACTCTTCAAGAACCACGTTAAGGCAAAAGAAGCTATTCTTGAGTGTGAATGTGTGGCCGTTGACACTGACACGGGTGAGATGCGCCCGTTCCAAGAGCTTATGCATCGTAGACGTAAGTATGGAATTGAGCAGGCCATCGAAGACTATCCAGTCTCACTCTTCATGTTTGAAGCACTGTATGTCGACGGAAAAGACCTGACGATGGAGCCCTACCCCACGAGACGGAAAACGCTTGAAAAAATCATCGAAAAGAGTGACCGAACCAAAACCGCCGATTACCTAATCACCAAGAACGTCAGAGAGCTTGAAAAATTCTTCTTAGAAGCCATAGAAAACGGCTGTGAAGGCTTGGTCTGCAAGTCAATCGCGCCGGACTCGGTATACCAAGCCGGAGCTCGCGGGTGGCTGTGGATAAAATACAAACGAGACTACAAGAGTGAAATGACGGACACGGCTGACCTGGCCGTTGTCGGAGCCTTCCACGGAAGAGGGAAAAGAGCCGGCAAGTACGGTGCACTTCTTCTCGCGGCCTACAACACTGACGCTGACACGTTTGAAACCGTCACAAAATGTGGAACAGGCTTCACAGATGAGGATCTGGCGAAGCTGCCAAGAACGCTGGAAAAACACGTTGTCACGCACAAGCATCCAAGAGTCAATTCGATGCTTGAAGCCGATGTCTGGTTTGAGCCTTCTGTTGTGCTGGAGATCCTGGGGGCCGAAATCACGCTCAGCCCGATCCACACGTGCGCCATGGACTCAATCCGCAAAGGCAGCGGGCTTGCCATCAGATTCCCAAGGTTCACGGGAAACTATCGAGTTGACAAATCAGCCGAAGACGCAACAACGACGAGCGAAATCATAGAAATGTACCAGAAGCAACTGAAGAAGATAAGCGAAAGCTAACATGATTAGCGCGCGCTAAAAACTTATAAGCCTTAAGTAGCGATACACAAAAGAATCGTGTATTATAATGCCAATTGAAGGAGAAAATTCTATCCGCCAGAAGATCGCAGATCTATCACCACGCAAGACCGCAAGACTCGCAGGTTTCCTCTATTTCACGTATTTTATAACTTCGCTCATTGCAAATTTTTTTGGTAACTTTGTATTCGTGGATGCCCCAGCAACGCTCAATACTATAATTGCCCATGAATCGTCATTTCGTATCGGTCTTGTAATTAGTCTATTCTCAGTTGTGTTTTTTCTTTTGGCAGCCTGGGCTTTATACGTACTACTAAAACCGGTTAACAAAAACATGGCTTTACTGTTCCTATTATTAAACCTGGGTGGTTTTGTTATATGGTGTCTTAGTACGCTTAATCTATTCTCCAGCCTGCTGCTTTTGAGCGGCGCTGATTATCTGAAAGTATTCCAGCCAGATCAGCTACAAGCGCAAGCGATGTTATTTATCAATTTATATAAGAATGGGTCTGTTATCGCCCAGATACCCTATGGCGTCTGGCTCTTTCCTCTTGGTTATCTAGTTTTCAAATCGCGCTTTCTTCCTAAAATCTTGGGCTTATTGTTGATCGCTGATTTTTTTGGTCAACTGATATTTGTCATTCAGCGTTTCCTTTTGCCAGGCTACGAAGTAATATCGTACCCATGTTCGGCGGTTAGTTTTATTGCGGAAATTTCCCTTAGTTTGTGGCTTTTGATTAAGGGTGTTAAGGAACAGAAATAGAATGACTATAATTAAGTAAAAAGGAAGAAGAAAAAAGATGACCCAATCAAAAGAAATCTGGAGAAAGGTGGTAATACTGGCGGTCGTGGGCGGATTAGCCTTCTGGTTAACTAACTTCGCAATTTCCCGGACTCCCATCGCTGCCGAGTATAGAGCTGCTCTTTCAATTTCTTATCTTCCAATGATTGTTGAATCTTTAATTGGTGGTCTGATTATCGGATTCTTTGTCAGCTATTTCTTGCTTCGTTTCTTTGACAAGATTCCAACAAAGAATCCAATTCTAAAATCCGTAATACTAAGCCTCATCGCCCTAATCATTGCCACAATCCTACTCGAAGTTCCCTCACATTTTCTCACGCCAAATAATGATCCGATGCGTTACTTCCTCATCGGCGCATTGTTTAACGTACTAAGGATTCTCGCTCTTGGAATAGTTATTGGCTATCTATACAAAAGTCTGCACGGACCAGCCTAATTATGGTCTGCACCCACATAACCATTTTTTTAAAAGTCAAGTTTGTCAAGCTTTTCGTTTATAGTTTGGTTTAAATTTTCAGCTTCTCAGCGAAGGCTTCCGCATGTTTGAGGTCTTCGCTGTTAGGTCTTCCTTTGTTTATTCCACCAAAATATTTGAGAAATTTGTTAGTGTTGAAACCCGCGCAACCAAACTCGTCAACAATCGTGTAGCCTTTAGATTGAAGAGTTTCTTTAAGGGTCGTATGACATTTGCTTGTGTACTCTTCCAATCGTTGTTGACCTGAAATGCCAATCGGCATTCCAGTGGTTGAGAAGACGAATGCTTTCTTGTCTGTGACTTGAGGTAGTCTATCTGCAAAGTCAAGGAGTTCTTTGTAGTTTCTGCCAGTGTCTATCCCTGACCCAAAGCCTACTAAGTCAAAATCTTGAAGTTCTTCTGGATTGATTTGTTGTGGAGTTTTTATCTGTGCATCGAGTACCTTTGCGAAGACTTCTGCCACTTTTTGGGTGTTGTTGTGATGGTAAGAATACACAACTATCAAAGTCTTCATAGCAAACTCTTCCTTTCCAACTTCATTTCTTAGCCACTTCTCTTTTCCAATCACGAACAAGAATCTAAGTCTCTTAAATCATTAACCCCAGATTTAGATTCCGAAAATGGACATCTATCAACAAAAGCGCAAATTGTTAAATACTCTAGTCACAATGCAAATAGGTTAGGGAGAAAGGGTCAAAATGGATTATTTTAGAAAGCTCGCAATAATTGTGGGAGTATTATTTATCATTTATACAAGTGTAGATATCCTAAGCTTCCTATTTCTGGGACCTGTGACGGCTCCGAATTATCTTGTTAGTGTTTCTGAAAATGCAGGACTAGTAGGAACAGGAGCCCTTCTTTTGTTAATCGGTGGTGCTTGCGCTTCTGGTATTGCAATTTCGCTGTATCCAGTGCTAAAAAAATTCAATGCAGGTCTAGCTCTTGGAGCTGTTGGTTTCAGGATTTCTGAGGGAGTGTGCCGTTTTGTTGCTGTGTGTGCCTATCTATTAATAATAACATTAAGCCAGCAATTTGTAAAAGCTGGAGCTCCGGATTCATCGTATTTCCAAACCTTAGGCATATTGTTATATGCAGGAAATCGTTGGGTGTCCAATGTTGGGTCGCTGCTGGCTTTTTCCATAGGGTGTCTGCTATATTATATCATATTTTATCGAACAAAACTAGTTCCTCGATGGATATCGGTCTGGGGTCTTGTTGCTGCCATATTGGGCATGGTATCATGCGCGCTAGTCAGTATCGGTCTCATCGCTCCTTTTGGTACGGAACAAGTTGTTATGAATCTTCCAATGCTCCCGCAAGAAATGGTTCTTGCGGCATGGCTGATAGCTAAAGGATTCAATCCATCCGTCATTGCTTCCAAGTCTCCTCAAGTGGATAGTTAAACAACCATGGAAACCCAAGCCACAAGTCGAAGTAAGCAACAGACTTCACACGAGTTCTATAAGAAGCTGTTCAAACTGACTATTGGGGGAGGAGCAGCATTCTGGGCAATTACCATCGCATTTTCCATGATTCCCATCGCTGCGGAGTTCAGAGCTGCCCTTTCAATTTCTTATGTTCAAATGATTCTTGTTGAATCTGTGCTTGGTGGCATGATTATCAGCTGCGGCCTCAGCTTTTTCTTGCTTCGTTTTTTTGATAAGATTCCAACGAAGAATCCAATTCTAAAATCCGTGATACTAAGCTTCGTCGTCTATGTCATTGTCATTATCTTGCTCGGAGTTGCCGCAAGTCGTACGAGTGATGCCTTGTATGTCTTCCTCATCGGCGTAACGTTTAACATGCCAAGGTTTCTCTTTGTTGGAATAGTTATTGGCTATCTATACCAAAGGCTGTACTAAGGATTCAATCCAGCCGTAGTTGCTTCCAAGTCTGCTCAGGTGGAATAGTTAGATAACCATGGAAACCCGAGCCACAGGTCGAAGTAAGCGGCAGACGTCACACGAGTTCTACAAGAAACTGTATAAACTGACTGTAGCGGGAGGCGTAGCCTTCTGGGTAGTTGACTTCGCAATGTCCCTGTCGCCCATCGCTGCGGAGTATATGGCTGCCTTTTCAATTTCTTATCTTCCAATGGCTCTTGTTGAAGCTTTGGTTGGTGGTCTGATTATAGCGTGCTTCGTCAGTTATTTCTTGCTTCGTTTTCTTGATAAGATTCCAACAAAAAATCCAATTTTAAAAGCCTTGATCCTTAGCTTTGTTGCCTTAGTCATTATAGAAGTCCTTTCAACTTTTGGTAATCTAAGCAATGCCTATGTCTTCCTTTTGGTCGACACAGTAATGAACATTCCAAGGATTCTCGCTCTTGGAATAGTTATTGGCTATCTATACAAAAGGCTGTACGGATCAGCCTAATTTTGGTCTGGTTTTGAATAAGCTCAATAAGTAGTTAGGAATTTCTCTCTAACGCTCTCAGGGCGGAAGCTTTACGCTTGGCAAAAGCGAGACCGAGGCACGCGCGATTTCGAGAAATTTCAAGATGTTTTCGCATGGATTCGGTCTGAGGATATTTCACACTACGAGGACATTGGTGTACAAAACATGGAGACAAAAAAATAGTTATCAAAAATTCCTTCTCCACCCCTTAGATAGAACTTTCTTCCATTTTGTTCTTAAGCAACCTCTCAATATTAGCCTGATGAGAATTAGACAACTGACATAGAATATCAGGGTTCGGGTGATATCTCCACTTGGTGAGGGGTTCAAATCCCACCCAATGCACTAGTTATCGATCGATCATGCAGAGATTAAGGCTAAACTCCGAGACTTCGCTGCTTTGTCTGAGAAGTAGCAACTGATCTTTAGAACAGGTTACGAAATCTTTTCACGACCCAACTGTAACAATTAGAGTCTCTGAAGCGCTTTTGAGGAATGTTCAAAGAATGATGAAGTGTAACAAGCTGTAATGCGCGCGCTAAGCTAGATGTTCAACTCACGTCGAAACTCTGCTCAGACAAGGTAGAAAGTACGGCCTCGGCGTGTGCATAGGGACTCAGCGCATAGCCTTCCTGAAAACGAACGCGCTCCCACAAATCCACACTTACTTCGTGGACACTCTGCCCCGTCCTTACGACAGGCAGCTCGCCAGCGACACATTCATGGTGGACAAAGGCATACTAGAAAAGACTCTGGAATTCGCTCCGGGTGATTGGCTCCTCTCAAGCTACATAGCCGCAGGCATGGAAAACGTTCCTATGTTCATAAAGGCTGACAACGCTGAAAACGAAGTGGAAAAATACTTGAAGACATAGCAGAGGGCACAGATTATTTTGCGGGTGAGATATGCTCTCTGGGATACACAAGACGCTTGCGACAGTTTAACAAATGTTTAACATGCGTGTTCGAGTTGTCTTCCTGATGCAGAGACGATTCCAAGTAGCACAAGGTTGAGTCTTTCTGCATCATTAGAGTGTGCAATACAGCAGGACCAATCCCACGATGTGCTTCGCGATATTGGTGCTTGCGGCAGTTATCATAAAAGCTGGTGCTTCTGTCTCATTGAGTTTCGGTATGGTTTGTTCTGCGTCAATCCTGCCGTCTTGTAGCGAGCAAATCCCGTGTAGGCGATTCTGGCCTCAGTTGGTTCACAAGGATGTGCCACGAACATGACGCTGCAACGCTCGTTTTCGCAGAAATACTTGATGTTGCCTTCTCCTTCCTTCCGTAAGGGTTTTCCACATTCAGGGCAGTTGACCATCCCGTCCCTCTAACGTGAGATTCGCAGAGGCGATAAAAGGCATTGTTTCAAAACTAGAAATATGCTTCAAACGAATACACAAAACGAAAGAGAGCAACAAGAAACGGATGAAAGCTTGTCTTTCAATCTTGAGTTTGTTATACCGTGCTAATCTTTGATTCTATCGGCTCGGACCAAGAAGTATTGCGCGTAGGGTTTGAAACCTACTTTGCTGTACACTCGCACAGCAGGGGCGTTATCGTTTAGCACGTGAATCAAAGCTGGTGGAGACCTCTTCAAAATAGCCTGTGTTAAGGCTGAAACTATAGACGTTGCGAAACCCCTGTTTCTGTACGCTTCGTCTGTAGCTATGGCATTGATGTTGCTTCCGATGTCCACAAACCTTGTTGATCCAATCGAAACTAGCTTGTTGTCCTGTCTTATTCCAAGCATGTAAGCGTCTTTCCAAGCCAGTTTCTGGCGCTCAACATCAAGATCCCCCCAGAAATCAAGATCAGACCTTCGCATCAAATCAACTGCCTCCCCAGTGTCCTCGACCCCCAACTTTACGGGAGCATGGTTTATCTGAATGTTCTCTTCACCTTTCTTCAAACGCATCAGAACGAGCACGTGCCTGAACGAAGGTTTGTACTTTTTGAGTACGATGTCTTCGCACTCAAGGGGGGCTTGCAACTCCGCCTTCTCAGAACCAACCGAGTCAAGCAGCAGGTCAACCGCTTCACGGTTCCCTCTCAACTGAACAACGCTATGCCCTTCCATTCGCGTATACAGTAGCATCGATCCCGCAACACTTCCACCTTCCATCGCCAGCAAAATCTTCGTCTGTTCCCTTCGACGCGTCCAATCAAAAATAAAGAAATAGTAGTTCAAAGGATCTTTGTTGACGAGATCCCAGAAAACTCGCTCGAAACCACCTTCGACCGAAACGACATTCATGAATCCCACTTCATACCATGGCACTACAAAAACAGAAAAGCAAATGGTCTTAAGGATTTTACGCTGCTGGGTTCTGGTAACTCTTAGGGAGATAGGCTATTAATCTTCTTCTGGTAACTTTAGGGAGATAGAAATGATACTGCAAACTTGTTCGGCAATAGTCAAAACTGCGGTCTTTGTTGAATGAAAAAAGGAAAAAGTCTATTCCAAATGTATACTCAGAAGTACAATTTTATGCATGGACTGAATGTCTATGGTGGTAATGTTCTTCCGAATTCATGCACAACAGCGGCTATGTCAACCAAGTTTACGACATTGTCATGAACGACATTCCATGGATCGTTTATATGAGTATCACCATCTTGATATATCGTACCATAGTGTTTGGCGACGATAGCAATGTCTGTTATTCCTATTTTCCCATCTCCATTCTGGTCTGTCCACATTTGGTTGAATCCAAAATATAGCATAATTACCGCAGGCGTGGAAACCACAGTGAATTTGATTTCAACTCTCCAAACCCACAAATTCTGAGCGCTCCACGTGAGGTTAGACCAGTAGGATGCTAGGTAATCATTGGATGGATACGTAACAGACGCGGCAATACTATTTCCTTGGACGCTGCTATACGGGTATGCACTAAACGACGGAAGAGCAACCGCACATGCCCACTTGTACGATGGGTTTGTAACGTAATAGTCCAGTACTATATCGTAAGACCCAGTATTTTGAATGGTATAGTTGAGAATGTTCGCCGCTAGACTGTGTGTGTCTGGGAGGGTGATGTAGACTTGATAATACGTCTGGTCCGGACTTGTGCCATTTGAAGCAGCACTTGAATAGGCCATGCCTGCTTCTGCTGGGCCCCCCTGAGGTTTAGGGATTGTTGATGGGTCTCCTGCTGTGATACAGAGGATTCCATCTACCGGTGGAACCGATGAGTCTGCAAAAGTCTTGGCAATTGCAAGTGACATCAAAGCAATAAAAACTAGTGTAATGGTTATTCTCCTCATTCTTCTCCCCTATGTAATATAGGGTATAACTGATATTTAACCTTATGCCAACCGCCGAACCACAATTTCTATGACCCTATTGTTACAGCAAGGCATATGATTATTTGTTCAAGTCTTAATCACACCAAGAGGAGCATTCAGAGAATCAGCTTATAGCATTTCAAAATCGACAAAGACAGAAACCTTAAACCTGCACATCAAAAGAAGATAAACTAGGAATTAAAAAATGAATGAAACAAAAGTGAGTGAATCGAAACCAAAGAGAGTCGTAGGAAGAAACGTTGCAATAGCTTTGGGAATAGGGTGTATCATCTTGGTAGCTGGTATAGGTGGAGTAATGGCATACTACACGATGCAAATAAACAATAAAGATTCTACAATCAAAAGTCTGCAAACTAACCATACCCACACCGATGAAGAATACAACGCTATGCAATCGAACTTTCAAGATGCAGAGAACAACTACACCAACTATGTCAGTGACCATCATTATACAGATGAGCAATACACTCAAGCAATTGCGAACAAGCCAGCAAAACTTATCGCAGTTGACTTGAAATCAGATGACAACAGACCTTCCCTCGGAACACCTTATCTTCACGTCTATGGCTATCTATGCAATGTTGGCAGTGTTGCCGCAACCAACGTTAAGATTCATGTTGTTGGCTATCAGAGTGGTGGAGTTGTAGCTATAAACACAGACATTGTTCTAGACTCAATCGCTGGCGAAACGTGGATAAAGGTAGATGACTCTCCAACATATAGCGGGAGTGCCCTCACAAGCTGGGCGATAATGCCAACGTGGTCTTAATTTCCTAAACATCCCTTTCCTTTTCATTGCCCTATAAAAGACACCAGCACAACTCGGAGAAGGCTATGAAGAGGAAACTTAACAGCGCGCTTCCTCTCTCACTTTGCTTCCCTGCTCAATCTCTCTGGGGCCTTGAGCAGTGAGAAAACATTATTCATCTCTCTCCCGAAGAGTTACCAGAACCCGCTGCTGCTTTCGGCTGTGTTAACCCGCATTTCTTGAGTAGTCGCTGCCACTTCTCGTCGGTGAGTCTTTGAATCTCCTCAATCATCTTTTCGTTCTGCGGCGTGAACAGATGTCTGAACCGTCCCTGAACTTGCAGGTATTCTCGCACAGGCTTCTTCTTTTTGGGAGCCAAAGCTATCACTTTGCTCGGTATTGAAAGCTGGTACTCACCGTTCACGGCCTCCCACAACGGGAAGACGCACGTTTCAACCGCCAAACGCGAAAGCTCAATCGACTTGCTAGGATCACTCCGCCAACCTCTCGGACAAGGAGCAAACACGTGCAGGAACGCAGGGCCGTTCACCTCTATGCCCTTCCTAGCCTTAGTTATCAAATCCTTCCAATAATTGGGCGATGCGGTGGCAACGTAGGGCATGTCATGAGCCACCATGATGTCTGCAATAGGCTTCTTCTGCTCCAGCTTGCCTGGAACAGCCTTGCCAGCCTGCGAGGTGGTCGTTGAGGCACCGTAAGGCGTGCCGCCGCTCCTCTGAATACCCGTGTTCATGTACGCTTCGTTATCGTAAAGCACGAATAGGAAATCATGCCCTCTCTCAACTGCCCCGGAAAGAGCCTGAATGCCAATGTCATACGTTCCTCCGTCTCCGGCAAACGCCACGACGTCAACCTGCTCATTCTTTATCCTGCCCTTCTTCTTCAGAATCTTTAAGGCTGCCTCGATTCCAGACGCGTTAGCACCAGCGGTTTCGAAGGCTGTGTGCAGCCACGGTGTTGCCCAGGAGGTGTACGGATAAATAGTTGAGGCCACTTCCATGCAGCCCGTAGCCTCGGTAACTATCGTCGGCCCTCTCGTGGCCTTCATTATCAGCCTCAGCACGGTAGCTGGGGCGCAGCCCGCACAGGCTCTGTGTCCAGACAGGAACAGTTCAGGTTTTTCAGCTACATTCTTCGCCGTGAATTTTCCTTCTGAAATCTCACTCATCTTTTTTTCACTCCCTCAACCCAACAAATCGTACAGGATCGTCAACGCGTTTGGAATGCATTATCTTCTGTAAATCGTTATAGATCATGCGTATCTGGCTTGGGTTCGTGTCTCTTCCGCCCAGACCGTGAATATAGTTCACAGTGAAAGGGCGTGCTGCAGTGTCGTAGAGCGCGTTGCGAACTTCATGGAACACTGCTCCGCCTCTGCCACCGAAACTCATGCTTCTCTCCATCACGGCTGCGGCTTTCACGTTGTCGAGCGCCTTGACTATTGCCTCGGCTGGAAACGGTCTGTAGGTTCTGATTCTGAGCAGTCCGGCCTTTACGCCTTCTGCCCTCAGGTCGTCGACGACTGTCTTCACAGTTCCGGCAGTTGAGCCCAAGCACACGATGGCAACTTCGGCATCTTCCAGTGCATACTGTTCGAGCAAACCTTCTCCGTAGCGTCTGCCGCTCATTTCGGCGTATTCATCGTGCACTTGAGGAATCACTTCAAGGGCGTTTCGCATGGCTTCTTCCTGTTGCCGCTTGAACTCGAAATAGTAGTTGGGCAACGCCATGGGGCCCATTGTCATCGGATTCTCTGGATCAAGCTTGAAAGGTACGGTTTTGCCCTCATGCGTGAGAACTACTGGAAACTGTCTTGTTCCGACAAACCTTTTGACAGTGTCGTCTGGAAGAACTTGGGTATTCTCCAGCGTATGGCTCACCGTGAACCCGTCTAAACATACCATTACCGGCAATTGAACATCTAGGTGCTCAGCAATCCTGAAAGCTTGGATAACTGAATCATAGACTTCCTGAGCGTTTTCACAGTAAACCTGTATCCAACCGCTGTCCCGTTCAGCCATGGCGTCAGAATGGTCACCATGGATGTTCAAAGGCGCCGACAGAGCGCGGTTTGCAATCGCCATCACCACTGGCGCCCTGCAGCCAGATGTGACGAAAAGCATTTCATGCATCAACGCCAAACCTGCGGACGCCGAAGCGGTGAACACTCGCGCACCCGTAGCCGAAGCTGCAAGACACGCAGCCATCGCACTGTGCTCAGATTCTGTGCACACATACTCGGTTTCAACTTCACCGTTAGCCACATACTCGGCGAACTTCTCAACAATTATGGTCTGCGGAGTTATCGGATAAGACGCAACCACGTCAACATCGCATTGCTTCGCAGCCAAAGCAACAGCCTCGTCACCGTTTAAACCCTGAATTTCCTGTTTAACAACGCTTTTCACTTTCTTCAACCTCCTCTCACATCTTCATCACGATTGCTTTTGTCGGGCATTCATTCGCGCATATGCCGCATCCCTTGCAGAAGCTCATATCAAACTCAATATCGTCCTTCTCAACTTTCCAGTGAATCGCTCCATCTGGACAGAAAATGGTGCATATCAAACACTTGGTGCACTTTGTAACGTCTCTCTCGGGTCTGAAGGTTTTCCAGTCGCCCGTCAAATATGTAGCGCTGGATTTCCAACAAACACCTGCGGGCGAAGCTTCTTTCCAACTTTTTTCTTTTGTCGTCATTCAGATATTACTCCTTGATAAGCTTCTTTCACAACTGCAAAGTTTTTTGCAGCCACGTCCGATCTGAAACGTTCATTAATCATCTTCTCCACAGTTTCCAAACTGACTATCCCGGTTACCCGTGCCACTGCCCCCAACATGGCTGTGTTCGTTATCGGCAGCCCAAGAATCTTCAATGAAATCTCGGAGGCCTCCACAGTCCACAATTTGCCAGCGTTTGATCTCAGCAGTTTCCTAACCTCCGCGGGATTCTCCTTGGTGTTGACTATGATGTTTCCACCTTCCTCATCTAATCCGTCAGCCACGTTGACCGTCTTAAGCAAGGTTGGATCCAGAACAGCCACGATGTCGGGATTGTAGACAGCACAGTGAATCCTGATCGGTTCGGTGCTTATCCTCGTGAAGGCTGTGACTGGCGCCCCCATCCTTTCAGGGCCGAACTCTGGAAAAGACTGAATGTACTTCCCTTCGGCAATGGCGGCTCTTGCCAAAAGCTCGCTTGCTGTCCACGCTCCTTGGCCTCCTCTGCCGTGCCACCTAACCTCCAAGATTTTCTTCAACATGTTTCTCTCCAAAGGCCTTTCACCATAATTGCAGAACCCAAGATATACACTTTACTAGGTTTTTTTTGCTTTTTCTGGGACATTTTCCATTTTCTCTTCCTGAACACCATGATGTTTTTGGGTGTGGTGCAAACATACTCGAATATAACCACTATGGCATTGGCCACATCAGTTTTTCACTTATATTCCACGATTTTCAGACATCGTCTGGTAAGTATTCAGAATTCCAATGGACCCCTTTTCAATGGAATAATAGACATCCCTCCCCTGAGCTCCTTCAACGTTGACGATGTGCAAGCAGAATTAAGACGAACGCCTGATTTGTTTTAGTTTCGGCCTTAACTCTGCCGCATCCTTTGCATTTCACGACTTGTGGCGGCTCGTATATGGCGACGTAAGTCTTGACTTTTGGTTCTGAAGTCGGCTGTTCAACAAGAACCTTGTTCACTTGCACACTGTTCGAGCAGCCGCACAGAGACTTGGATTTTGTATATTGACAGTGATTTCATAAGGCTTAACTTTCTTTCCCTTGATAGAACCTTCAGGGAAACTCTACATGTCAATTCGAACACGCGATGTCATGGTGAGGAAAGTAATAACGACGAAGAGAGACTCGACAATAGAAGAAGCTGTTAAGCTGATGAATGAACATGAGATAGGGTGCTTGATCGTTACTGAGGACAACAGGCCTATAGGAATACTTACGGAGCGAGATCTTCTGAAGAGAATTCTGGCCAAGTCCGAAGATCTCAAGAGAATAAAAGTTGAGGAAGTGATGTCGACGCCCTTGATATCTGTAGAACCCAATGTCCAACTTGGAGATGCATCAAGACTAATGTTCCAGAAGAACATCAAGAAGATGCCGATTATAAAAAAAGGCGAGCTACTTGGCTTAGTAACGCTGACAGATATTCTTCGAATTCAACCCCAACTCATCAAAATGTACAAAATATTCAGCACCGGGCTTGCCCCGCGACGAATCAAGAAAGTATTCGACTACTATCTGCTGGTTGACACCAAAATCGACGTTCAGACAAATTCTCTCGTAAATCTCAGCCCCAAGAAAATTGAAACAATCTAGTCAGAAAGATCGTGTTTGCTATGCCACTTTTCAACGTGCTCACTCATTGAAAAGGCTTCTATCTAATTCCGTACTGCTTTTGCTTTAGGTGGAGTTTCGTTGAACTTGTAAAAGCAAATCCTTAATTAAAAACACCGTTACTAATCATTCGGAGAGTCGGTGTGTTTGGAAGACAAGATAATCCTGACTGCCGACAGTACCCTGATGAGTGATTATCATCATAACGAGTTTCTGGGTTTCGGAACGTGCGCTCCATCAAATTTTATTCCAGACTTCCTGTATGAGCAACTCTTCTTTCCAGCAATTAAGACAAAAAGAGGTGCGCCGGTTGAGGCGCCTTACGGGCTGAGAAAAATCGAGGCGCAGCTTGTGAAGGAAGGCTTCAACGTTTCGACGGTGGCGCCAGACCATCTTAAATCATGCGTAAAAGAGGCAAAGGTCCTGGGCATTACCGTGATGGATCCTTTTGGTTTAGGTCCTGCGTCAAGCACGTTAGCGGCTATTATGAAGAAGGAACCGTTTCTGGCCAGACACTTTCGCAGCCTTCTGGGTTCTCCAGAAATTAGGGAGGCAAAGAAGCGGGGCTTGAAAATCATCGTAGGCGGGCCTGGAGTTTGGCAGATGCACTACAGGCCAAACTTCGTCAAGAACTATGGGATAGATTGCATAATTGAGGGAGAAGCTGAAAACGTCGTTGGAAAAATCTTCAAAGCGGCAATCGACGGTGCAGACCTTCCTGCTAGTTATGAGACGAGCGTTCAAGAGACGCCAAGCTTAGATGAGATACCTGAAATCGTTGGGCCTTCTGTTAACGGTTTGGTGGAAATCGGGCGTGGATGTTGTCGAGGATGCAATTTCTGCAGCGTGACTTTGAGACCGCTAAGATGGTTTCCGATTGAAAAAATACTCAAGGAGATGGAAGTGAACCTCAGAGCCAACGTTGGAGCAGTGATCCTTCACACCGATGATGTCATGCTCTACGGTTCAAAGAACACTCTACCGAACGACGGGAAACTCTTCAGACTCAACGAAACAGTGCTGAAGAAATGCAACAGCATATCGTGGAGTCACTGTTCAATAGCAGCCGTAGCCTCAAAACCAAAACTCTTCGCGAAAGTGGCTGAGCTAATCCGTCAGAAACAGCCGTGGTGGGGCGCCGAAATAGGACTAGAAACGGGTTCCCCAGAACTTGCCAAAAAAATTATGCCCGCAAAAGCTCACCCGTTCAAACCGGAAAACTGGCCCGACGTTGTGCGAACCGGCATGGGACTCATGCACGACAACATGCTCGTTCCAGCCCTCACGCTCATCGTAGGAGTTCCAGAAGAAACGGAGAACGACATAGTCAAAACGATAGAACTGATGGATGACCTGAAAGCCTTCAGAAGCCTAATAGTTCCTCTGTTTTTCGTTCCGATGGGCAGGCTCAAGGACGAGGACTGGTTCAGAGATACACACATGACACGGTTACATTATGAGCTCCTGACAAAGTGTGTGGAACACGACCTCTACTGGCTGGGCAACCTGATCAGCATGGGCTTTTCCGGCAACTGGAGAGAACGCGTCATAAGCCCCTTCTACAGGCTTTTCGTAAGCATAACCAAATACAAGTTGAGACAAGCCGGCATCAACGTGAAGTTGTAAATAGGTTCTGTTCGATCAAGGGACATAGTCAATAGTTTGCTACCTTCTTGCGTTTTAATCTGAATTGGATATTCATAATTCTTTTTACTTTCTCCCTATGATCTAATCACTAGCACATCAAATATAAAGTGACACGCTTAGGAACACAGGAAACTGCCTCCTTGTCATTTGCTCCGTGAGAATCATCTTGGGTGAGAAAGTTTGAACGAACGGTTTAGAGTCCTCGTAATCGATGACGACGAAAGTGTAAGGACAACGACCGCTGCAATATTGGAAAATGAAGGATACGTCGTTGACACAGCTGAAAATGGAAAAGAGGCAATAGAGAAGTCGAATGCCGATCCCTACACGGTTGCATTGATAGATTTTCGGCTTCCAGACATGGAAGGCACAAAATTGCTGACTGCACTCAGAGAAACAACTCCGAAGATAGTGAAGATCATGGTAACAGGATACCCTTCATTAGATAACGCAATCGAATGCGTGAACAAACATGCAGACGGTTATTTCGTTAAACCAGTAGACTACGACAATTTGCTCAACACAATTAGAAAGTTGATCCTAAAACAGCAGGAATCAAAGAATACGCATGTGTAGTAGCCTAGCGCGCACAGAACTTGAATTTTTATCTATATGTCCCTTAATCGAACAGAACCGTAAATAACTAAACTTAAATACCGCCACAAAACTCAAAGCTTGTGAGTCTGAAAAGTGCCGCCGTAGCTCAGCTAGGTAGAGCGGCTGGCTGTTAACCAGTCGGTCATAGGTTCAAGTCCTATCGGCGGCGCCACGCCTCTATTTTTTGCTGTCATAAGAGGATATTTAGCACACACACCAGCTCCGCGCGAGCGAACTTGCACTGCAGCCAACAGCGTTGCCTCCACGACATTACGTGTACATATGCGAAGTCTCCAGTCTGTTCCCAATAACCATCCACGGTCAGTGTTTAGCCTTCGTTCACACGCGCTCCAAGTCAACATGAAAGCCGATTAGCAACCAACCATGCACGCATCATGCCACACGGCACAGCGTTGATGGTTTTGATACTCAAAAACCAGGCAGATTTGAGTAAAAAAAGCCTGAAACCAACATTGTTCAACAATGTTTTGACACTCAAAGAAATCACGGTTTCATCGAGAACCACTCGACTTTGCGCAGAACCTATTTTAATGCGGTTGTGATCATCATATTCAAGGAAGAATGAAAAATGGTAAGGAAAATCGAGTCGGAACCGTTGGATGAAATCTTTACCGCTTTTCTAGACAGCAAGAAAGCAAGTTCTCGCATGACGTATAAGGGAATGCTCGCTCACTGGGTCAACTTCAGCGGCTTGAACGGCAAGGCCACACTCGACTTCAAGAAAGCAGACAAGGACGCTGAGACAGAGAAGAAGGTCGTAGCGTTCAAGAGTTACCTGTTGGGTCTAAAGAAAAGCAATGGTGAGCCTATTTCTGAAAACTATGCACGCACGGCGACAGGTTGCGTCCGAGGCTTTTTCACTAGCCATCGGCTGAAACTGCAGTTTATCGCTGGAGAGACGAAACAGCTGCAAGAGCACAGCCGCAGCACCAAAGATTACCTGTTCTCTAAAGAAGATTTGGCTAAGATGGTTTCTGAAACCGTTTCACCAACACTTCAGGAGAAGTATATTGTGGTGGTTGGGAAGAGCATTGGTTTGCGCGCTGGTGACTTCCTAGCGCTGAGTTATGGCGCGTTCAGAAGCGCACATCTGGATACGGACGCGCCAATATCGCTAGGACAGATAGAAACTGGCAAAGAGCATGTTCCAGCATATCCGTTCCTTGATTCCGATGCCGTACAAGTTGTTAAGGCAATATTAGAAAGAAAACCAGAAGCCAAGAACAGCGACAAAATCCTAGACTTGACTGAAGAAAGCCTGAGTGAAACACTTCAAAGGCTCTTTGAAAAGGCACATCTTGTGTCTGGCGACGCGCACATAAGATTCCACAACCTGAGAAAATACCTGATTGACCGTTTAAGTGCCGTAGCCTCAGAAAGCCAATGGAAGCAGATTGTCGGCAAGAAAATCAGTGAAGGTGCTTATGTTTCAACCGAGCAACTGCACGACATCTATCTTAGGGCCATGCCTTCAATCGTGATAAACGGCAACAGCAAGAACCATGTGAAGATTGAGGAGTTGGAGACAAAGTTTGCAGACATGAATCGATTGCTAGGCGACCAAACTATGATTATCGAATCCTTGAAGCAAAAAGACCTTGAGCGCACCAAAGAGATTGAAGCGGTGAAAGCACAGCTTGACACACTGACGCATGAAGAGCTTAAGAAAGGTGTTCGTGCGCTTAGAGAAAGGAAACGGAAGAAAGCCAAAACATAATCTTCCCTTCTTTTTTATCGAACATATTCCTTGTCTTTCTTCGACGTTTCTTGCTTTGTTTGCTGAGGTTCGGGAAGACTTTGCTTCTGCTGCGTTGCTATCACTTTCTGATATATCTCAATCATTCTTGGGAAGTTTCGCATTAATTGGTCTTGGTATTGATCATACAATGCTTCTTCCTTCAAAGTTGTTGAAAAAGTGTATTTCGAAATGATGCTCATTATTTCTTTCGCATCTACTGCAATAGTGGGATTAGCCCAATTTTGCTTGAATAGAAAATCTCCAAGTTCTATAAGCATATTGACCGTCGTCGTATAATCCATATCAATAGGGGTTTTCTTAATGCTCAGAAACATTGCCCGTCTCTGTTGCACTCTTTCGTCATTTTCCTCGGCTATAGTGAGGCTTCTTCTGATGTTCGGCATTTTTTCTTTACTCACCTCTGTGATGTGTGTTTCATACACAGGTGTGTTTCAGACACACTTAAACGTTGTTGTATCGTAATGGTCGCTACGGCGCGCGCGACGCTGCCAAGTGGGAAGTGTGTAGTGAGTAACGAAGCTTGATGCAGCACGCGGTCGCGCGCGCGATGTGACCAAGCACAAGAAGCTAATTAGATTCTTGAACCCTTGAAATTATGCTTTGAATCTCCTTTGCCCCTCTTACTTTGTCTTCATAACCCCCTCTAATGAATGGCAGAATGCAAGTTGTTATTGCAACCTTTCCAGATCTTGTTCTGAAAGCCTCTGGATGAAATTCCTCAATTGTTTTTAACAGAATGGCAAAGACCTGCTGAAAGCCTTCGGACCATTCAATTAGTTGTCTCTCAATAAAGCAGGTTGCAGCTGGGCACACACGCATCTTGTCTTCCTCTTCATGTTTCATATGAGGGGTAAACTCCTTCGGAGTATGGACAAATTTAGAGAGTAAACTGTATAGCTTCTTCCACTCTTTCTCTTCTCGCATTTCTAGGAACCCAATCCTTCTTAGAACTTCAATTGATTTGCCGATGTTAACCCTACCATCCTTCTTCCACCTGTCGAATCTTTTTTGAAGCCTGTCCAATTCCTCTTTTGAAGGTTTTGCTTTCTCCAAAGCGATAAGGTCGCTCTGAAAATACGCGCCAGAGATGATACTTTCAAAAGCACATCTGAGAACCTGATTGGCTTGTCTGTAGTGTCCAGAGAAGGCAAGAAACATACTCGCCTTGAAATCCCTTGTCACTTGAATCAGAATTTCGCTCAGGTAACTTCGTTTCTGTTCGAAGATTGGAACTGTCAGAAAACATGAAGCAGTGAGAAAGCGCCCATTTGCGCAAACGCAAGTTGACAAATCCGATTTTTCCTCGATTTTCTTCCCGAGAACAGAATATACCTGCAATTCATGTCCAGCATCACAGGAGTCCTCTGACTTCTTGAAGAGATTGAAACATCCAATCTCATTACATCTTAGGCAATCAAATAGATCTTCTTTTTTCGCCAATGCAACTCCTCAACAAATTGGTACTAACACCTTTTCAAATGCACGTGCGAACTGATATGTGTTTTCCAAGCGCGCGTTTGGCGTTAGCTCTTGTAAACAGTTTTTAATTTGACCAAGCATATTATTGGATATGGCAAGGGTGGAACAGAGGCCAGCTCGCACAATTTCTTGGTCAGACCTAGCAATAGGAATATTCTTCACTTGGTTAGGCGAAAAAGTGTTAGATTTCGTTTTGAGGAAAGTTGAGGCAAGAGCCAAGTTTGAAGGAGAAACTCACTTCGGTCTTTACTTTTTGAAAGTCTTTTACGGACGACTGATGGATACACTCTACCTAGCTAACTTCAACCAAATCATCTATCGCCAAAAAGCCACGCCATTATCATCTGACTCAGTAATGTTTAAACAATGTCGATACTATTTGAGCAGTTTTTTGGCGATTCACAGAAGTCGTCACCTTTACGGTTTCATCAAAGATGAGTCTTGTAGAACGTGCTCGCTGATTAATGCAAATAGAAAAATCCTCCAGCATTTTGTTACAGACGCGGGATATTATCCGCCATTTTCCAGAGGAAGCCTCGCTCGATGATTGGGTGTTTCACAGCGCCCTTAACCCGACTCCCAATTCATTTCCAGAGAACAGCTACGGAAGCGTAGCAGCGCGTCAGTCAATCATCTTCCCTTCTTTTTTTTTTCAAAGTTTTCATAGAAGATTGTTATAGAACTATCATCAATCGAAAACAATGATTCTTCATTTTCTGAAGATGTATCCTATAGCACCAGTCTTTGTCCGTCCGATATAGAACTCTTCGTTCATCAGTTGAGCAGGCAGATTCGCACGCATTAGCTCAAAGGTTACAGAAGCAAGCCTTCTTAACACGGCGTCTTCTTGCACCATTCTGGCGTTGACTGTTTCCTCAGCGATTGCCTTAGCTTCTTGAACAGAAACTCCTTTAGCGACCAATTCCTTCTCAATCTCTTTTCCCCAATCCCCTATAGCAGCAGGTAGCGTTGACAAACTCCCCTCTATTTTTCTGACAAACTCTTCCATCAACCGCTGCATTCTTACCTCTTCACAACGCCGATAATAAACGCATTTGCCGTTTAGTTGACGGCGTTCTATGAGGCCATTGGCTGTCAGCTTTTCCAGCTTTCTTTCAACTGTTATTCTGCTGACGTTAGAGTTTTCAGCTTCCATGTAGATAATCTGTGTCCTAATCCATGAGCCGTCTGCAGGCAGCAAATCAAGGACTCTTTCGTCCAAACTCATATAACATTCCTCAACGAGTATTATAATCAGAAATGAATATAAAAAGGTTGTGGGTTCAATTACGTTCGTGACCTCAATTGCAAAACACAACAACTCTTACCATTCGAAAAGAAACGTGGTTGCGCTTACTGAAACGCGGTAGCAAGGGAGAGACGTTCGACGCTATCATAACCGTTCTTTTGGACAATGAAGAAGCCGTCGAAAAAGCTGCAAAGGAGTCGGCACAACAATGACAGAAATCAGCGCAAGTGATTTGAAGAAGATGATAAAGGACGCTGCTAAAGAGGCCACAGACGAAAGCACAAAAGACCTGGCCAAAACAGTCTCGCAGGCAGTTACGGACACACAAGCTCCTAAACCAGAGGAACCCGCGGTCGTTCACAGTTGGGAGGATGTCGCAGAAGCTCAACGGCAAGGCAAGGCATACGTTTTGCCAGTCAAGACCCACACGCCAACAGACCCAGTGGATATGACGCCTCCAAGGAAAATCATAGAAAAGAAACCCGAAGGAACGGGAAATTTCAACGAGGGAAAATAAAATGTCGATGCCGATAGTGGTAAAGGGAATCGTGAAGAAGCAAGTATTAGGCGCGCCAGTTGAAATCCTGTATGAAAAAACGCTTGACCCTAATCGTCAATGGACAAAAAGCTTGCTAGGAAAACTTTCTGCGTTATGTCCTTGCGGTGCGCACATAATCATTGACACAGATGAAAACTTGGCTAATCTTTCAAACAACAAAAGCACTAATCCGGCAGACATGGTTGGGATGGCAATCCTCCGTAAGCAACATCTAAAACATGGCGTTGACAGCGGCGATCTCGTTACCTATCTCCAAGAACTCTCCATAGCGGCAGGATTCGACACAAACCTTTACTCTGACAGAATGGAAACCGTTGAGGTCATCCATTGCCCTACATGCGACCGGACCACGGAAAACCGCGTCAAGTTTTTCCACAATGTTATGGTCGTTGAGTGGAGCGTAGTCGATGCCATTAAAAAGTTTTCGCTACACGACGATCTCAACACAAGGAACGCTTTAGCACTATATCTGAAAAACACCGGCTACGATTTGAAGGATTATCAAAAGCACATTGCAGACTTGAACTCCGACATTGCGAAACTCGACACCTACAAGACCAACCTGGAATCACACTTGGAGCAGATCAAGAGCCAAGCCGACTTTCAATCTGCCCTTGCCGATGATGGGGAATACAAGCTAAAAAGAGGTATGTTGGAGAGCTACGAGACCTTGAAGAAGGACTTGAACAGCGCGCTTGAACGAGAAGCAAACGTCATCTACGGCTGCTGCCACAGGAGAGGTCCCCCTACTGCTGAAGAGGCAAGATTATTGGCAGAGGCAGACCGAAAACTCGGCCCAATGGCCGAGAACCCAAGAGGTGATTAAATGGCAAAGGCAGATTTGTTAACTTGGGTAAGGAAGCATTGCGGACCATTGTTACCCGAACACTGTAACAAACCAACAGCGACGCAAACTCCAACGCAGCAGAACGATTATGACTACTTCAACACTCAAGTCACTAGCGCAGCAACATGCTTGGCAGCGTTAAGAGCGCGCTCACCACCGTTGTCTCATTCGGACATTGCTGAAGCCTATGCTCAATATCTCCTCTAAGTTGGTCACTGCAGTTTCCTTTGCTCTGCAGAGACAAGGGTTGCAAGTAAGGGTTCGTCACTTGCAGCTCAGTGGTCCTCTACCACCTCCGAGAGAGTCGTGGGCAGGCTGCGGCTTCAACTGCTCACGGCTTCCAATCCTAGTAATGGAAGTATGAACAATGGCAGGAAAAACAGGAAAACATCCTACAATAAGAAAACGCCATCCTAAACAGGCTCTTTATTGGGACGCCGAGAAAAGAGAGTTTCAACTGCTATCCACCAATCGCCATGCAAGTTGGGTGATCAGGAAATGAAGCGTCGAAAGCGGATAGCACTTGTTCGTGGCAGAGAGAAGCGGAGAGCATGGAAACTATGAGTGATTGGAGAAGGCTACGGAATGGCGGAATGTCAAAACCCGACTGCTTCACCCAACTCTCCTGTCTGCCAGGCAAGTATGCTGCTTGCACTATCAAGAAGGAGTGCTTGGAAGCGGCAAGGAGGAAGTGGAAGCATGACGGCAAGGAATAATGCGAAATGATCACACGTTTTCTATTATCTATTATCCAAGATCAGGCAGTTTATTTATTATTATTAAAACACATAATAAATAAACTAACTAGAGAGGAGGTCTGAATGAAAAACCTGCGGTATCATCATAGTAAGAGAGTTAGGAGAATGGCAAGGCCGAAATCAAGCAGAAAAACCTATCCTCATTCCTTTGCCTTGACGCTTGAACAGGGCGAGTTTCTTAGACAATTTCCGAACAGCAGCGAGTATGTGAGAAGGCTGCTGGACGGCATCATAGCGGAACGGGATGACATAGAGGCTAGGTTTCTGTCGCTTACACTGAAGCACAAGATAGAACTTCTTAGAAAGGAGATTGAGAAAACACTTGTTGAGAAGGAACAATGTCGGCTAGAACATATTGGAGAGTTCATCAAAGAAAAGATAACAGGAGCTGCTTTTGTTGCCATCCTTGCACCGTACGAGAAAAAAGTGGCATTTCTAGAAGGCAGGATTAAGGAGCTAGAGGAGAAACTCGAAAAGACGAAACCCTGAGAGAGGTTGCCGCTAGGTTGTGCCGTTTTTGAAGAAGCAGGGTGTCAAGGTCAAGTAAGGGTGGTGATGTATTTGACAACTTGGGACGAGTGGGTTGCAATGGGTGAACAGATAAAGAAGGCGCGTCAACTGTTGCTTGACAAACTCCATGAATTGTTGTCTGGTGATCATCAAGCTCGTGAGCAAGTGGAAGGTTTGAGAAAAGCCTTGAACGGCTTGCAGGTTACACAGTGCAAACTTGATGATTTACTGTGTGCAGCGTTTCCAGACAAAGCAGATGAAGATATAACAAAGGTCTTTTACGGCGACCAAAGTCGAACTAGCGATGATGCCAAGACGCTTGACTGACAGGTTGGTGGCATAGCAAGCACCATTTCCGTTCGTCTTTTCGAACATGCTCATCAAAACAATGGGTGATTAGCGACTGGGAATCGAATACTATAAAATTCTTAGCGGTCCGACGCCCATACCTCATCTTGCTCCGCACCGGTCGCCACTACTTCATACATTTTGTACTCTTTCGAGGAAAACGATGGGAAACGCCCATGCAGCGACCGCCAGCGTCTGAATGCCCATTGGAAGTGTCTATGGCAGCGACAAATGGCGTTTTCCAGTCGCTTTCCGTTCGCTTTTCATGATTGTTCCGTGCGATAGCTTATTCAGGTCGAGGTATGGTAGAGGTTGATGGTTTAATCTGCTAATCTCCCTTAGCTTTCAAGCTAGACCCTTCTGTACGGCACAGACTAGAAAAAAAAAGAGTGGGTTCTAGTAATAGTACGTTGCTGTGATTGTATGTGTCGCACCATTCACAAGGTTTGTATTTCCAACATATACTGCAATGCTTGTAGGCATTAGAATGAAATATGCTTCGCCAGAAGTGCCTATTGTTTTTGTGACACTGAAAAGCTGACCTTTAAACCAATATTCAACAGCAACGTTTGCGTTACTGGTTGTCGAAGTCAAGGAAATATGAAGATACCCAGCACAGATGGCTTGAAAACCTGTTACATAGGTATGGGTGTTAGCACCTTGGTTTATGGTGTATTGATTAAGAATGGTCTGTTGTTCTCCGAGAGTCGCCATTGATTGAAGCAGGTTATAGTCTGAATCTGAGTGGCTGTGTGAACTCTTGTAGTCATCGTAGGTACTTTGTAACGAGTTGTACTCTGAGTCTGAGTGACTATGCGAAAGCTTGTAGTTTTGATAATCTGTTTGAAGACTTGATATTTGAGAAGCCTGAGAAGATATCTTACTGTCTTTGTCGTTTATCAGTGGCGTGTAAATCGCAACGGCTCCGACCAGACCGACTACTAGAATAATGCAGATTAATCCGAGTGCAATAACAACGCTTCTTCTAACCATTTTCTTTTCACTCATTCTTGAACCCCTAGTTTGTCTTCTGTTGCTTTGCAGATTTAAGATTTGTCTCGGTCTTACCATTACGTATTCGTCATTAATGAAATGTTTTTTGTCGATTTTCTCTTTTTTTCTGTTCTACGCATTCGAAGTAGGATTTTTCCACAATGTAGACTTGACAACAGAGAAACTATAAATTGCATTCTTTTGATTCATACACCTTGAGGGGTAAAGAATAGAATCAGAAACCGAGAAAAAGATACTTGAAAAAATAGAACGCCTCGAAAAAACATTGGAAAAAATCACAAAAGGCGAAAAAGCTGAACTAGAAGACCAACTCTTCTTTGGTCTAATAATTTCTCTCGCCTTCTTTGTCATTACTACCTCTATCACAGACGTAAGTGCCTTTTTTCAAGCCGTCCTCAAAGTGGACTATACAACAGCACTAAACTTGGCTCAAAGTACAAAAAACCTGTTAATTGTATGTTTACTTTCTTCGGCATTACTAAGATACTACGCCTCAATAAAACCTCATAAAGGTGCTAGACTTGGCTCATTCCTTTTACTCTGGGTCGCCTTGGACGGTTTCTTGCTCGAATTTGTCCCTCTGCTGTCGTTCTATCTCGAAGGAATGCCAAGAGTTATTGCCTACGTTCTTTCGTATTTTGCACTCTTCTTAGTGTATTTTTTGATATTAAGTAAGGCTGAAACTAATGCTATCAAGTTTTACGCAAAAAGAGGCTTTGTTCTGAAGAAGTATTCCAAACCAATCGTTTCGTTTTTCTTTGTGGTCATCTCAGGATGTGCATACATCACGCTCACTATACAATTCTTATATTTGGTTGCGTACCAGACATATCTCTCAAATCTGCAGAGTTCTATCATCTGGTTGCTAGTAGCTGGACTGCTCGGCTTGTCGGGTTATTATCGATTCCTGAAAAGAATGAAATTAATCTAATCGATTAACCATTATGTTGTTTATCTGTTGTACGCTTTTGCATATTCTTTTTAAGAATCGGTCAACATCTAGTTAGTTACTCGGATGTGAGGTTTTGAGCATCAAAGTGAACGACGCACAGAAGGTACTATTGAAACAGCACTATCATGAATTGATAGAGGCAAAAAACAAAGAAATCAGAGAAAGCGAAAAGGCTCAGGAACGCTTGCGAAAAGAACTGAACGTAGTGCGCGCGCTTAAATAATTCACTTTTTCATTTAAACTGTTTCACTTAAACACGGTTCCGACTCGGTAAAATCACGGTTTGAGTACTCACACACAAGGGCTCGAAACCCAGCATTAAACCAGCGAGAAGTATGTTAACGCGTCACAATCATGGATCTAATCAATCGCACCGAGAATCAGTGCGAGAAGTGCCATTCTAACTACTATGCCGTTTCTGACTTGCTGGAAGTAGCGTGCGTAAGGCGTGTCATCAACCTCAGTGGCAATCTCGTCAACCCGCGGAAGAGGATGAAGAATAATCAAATCCTTCTTAGCCTCGCTCAGACTCTGTAAGTCCACCCTGTAAGAACCCTTGACCTTGGCATACTCGGCAGGATCTGGAAAACGCTCCTTCTGAATCCTCGTCACGTACAAAACATCCACCAACGGAACAATCTTCTCAAGACTCGTCTTCTCCGTGACGGGAATCCGCTCCTTAATCGTCTGCAACACCTCCCGCCGCATCCTCAGAGTCTCCGGCGAAACCAAGAACAACTCAACGTTGTACATCGAAAGCGCGTAGGCAAGCGAATGCACCGTCCTCCCGTACCGCAAGTCACCCGCAAACGCGATTTTCAACCCGTCAATCTTCCCTCTCTCCTTAACCATCGTGTACAAGTCCAGAAGCGCCTGCGTCGGATGCTCCTCCGCCCCGCTGCCGCCGTTAATTATCGGCACCTTGGAAAACTCTGCAGCAAGCCTCGCCGCCCCCTCCAACGGATGCCGCAAAGCTATCACATCAGCATAATTCTCCACGGTCCTTATCGTGTCAGCAAGGTTCTCACCTTTCCTCACCGAAGCAATCTCGGCCTCTGCAAAACCGATTGTTGAACCGCCCAGCTTCTGCATCGCAGACTCGAAACTCAGCCGCGTGCGCGTGCTCGCCTCGTAGAACAACGTTGCAAGAATCTTTCCCCTCAGCATCTGCGAACCCTTCGAGGCCAGGGGCTCCATGGTTTTTGCAGTTTTGAAAATGTAGTTGATGTCTTCGCGGGAGAAGTCTTTGATCGAAATGATGTCTCTGTCCTTAAACTCCAAACTCCCACCCACACCCACTGTACAAAACTACTAGATAACTCTTGTCAACAACGCGAAACCGCGCGGCCGGGGCAAGACTTAAAGTCTTTTATCGGTGTTCCGATTATAAGCCTTCTTTCAGAGAGGAAATCTCGCTTGAGCGAAACGGAGTTGCGGGTCTCCAAAATCAAGGACGGCACGGTTATCGATCACATCACCTGCGGCTACGCTTTGGACGTTGTCAAAATCTTGGGAATAACGGGCCGCGAGAAGGGACCCATAACGATAGCTATCAACGTGCCGAGCAAACGGTTCAAGACAAAGGACATCCTCAAAATCGAGGGCAGAGAACTGAACCCTCAAGAAGTGCACAAAATCGCCCTCATAGCGCCACACGCAACGATCAACATCGTGCGCAACTACAAGGTGATAAAAAAGCAGGAGGTCAAACTGCCGAAAACAATCGAGAACATCATAAAATGCGCGAACCCGGCTTGCATAAGCAACAGCAACGAGCCCGTGAAACCCAAATTCTACATTGAATCTGAAGATCCCCTGTTGCTGAAGTGTCACTACTGCGGCAACATCATCGAAAAAAAGGATGTACTCCAACAGTTCTAGCCTCAGACAGAACATTCAATTCGACGGGTACTGGTGCGTTATTGGACATGAGATAATAAGGAATTGTGGCTATTGTAGTTGGTAGATGCTTTGCTTTTTAATTACACGTCTAAACTGGTTTCATACTTGATTCTTTTGGTTTAGCCATCAACTCTTTGGGAATGTCGATAGCCCTGACAACATTTTGAGCGTTTATCATATAGACAGGAGATCCATCAGGACCATGTTTCTTAAGTCTCTTGATTCCAACAAGAATCAATTTGATTTTAAGAGTTGTTCCATCTTTGAGCTTGTAGACGTTCCAATGTTCTTCTTTTTCATTAAAATCAATATCCTCACCTGCAGCTATATCTTCAGGTGTTATCGGGCTTGGCATAGCCATTGTTTGCTCACATCTCCTGAACATTATGAGGACGTTGTCGTTTTAAAAAGCTTTCTTGCTTGGGTTCTGTAGACTCTCCGTTTGGTTGCTTCCCTTGTAAACTTTCGTTTGGTGACCAGACACGAGCCCATAGCTGATTTTGATTCAAACATACAAAATCCAAGAACACAGTATGTTCACTAGATACGGAAAGAAAACCTTGATGAATGTAACTTTTATATCGTCTTGTATCGCTTAATAACGGTAAGGTGCGTCATGCGCAGTCCTTTCCCCATGATCGGACTCAGAATATTCTTGTTACATGCATGACGCATCTCAACACTTTTAAAACGCACCCATAAGCGATTTTTCTTCTGTGAGTCTGTTTGAGTTATCATAGACGCGGTTCATCAAACTACCTTATTGTTAGGAGAAAAGGTAATAGTCCTATCCGAGTTGTTGCTGGAGAAAGTTTCAGGACAAAGAAGAAAGCTGAGAAAGAAGCTAGAGAATGGAACAAGGCGTACAAGGGTTCTGATGTCAAATTCATGGTACGTAAGGAAGGTTGGAGAAGAAAACGCTGGCACTCATGAACATAATCTATTTTTCTCTTAAGGCGTTAGACCAAAGAAAAAGAGGGAAGGACTAAAGCAACTTAGTCCTGTGCCAATGCCTTCTAGTTCGGCACATCAGCTCGACAATCCAAAGACCTGCTGAACCCACAATCAAATACCAACCTGCTTGAGAGAGCGTAGAGTTTGCGGTGAATCTTTCGGTTGCTGTTCCAAGGATTTCAAAAAGGCATCCGAAGAACAACATTGAAACGGCATAGTCTTTTGGATTTTCGAGCTTCATGTGCATATTTAAAGGTAGCGGTCAACATCATGCTTTTTGTCTTCTAATCACATCTGGTAGCTCAAAAACAAGAAGAAGAACTTCAATTGCTATAGTTAACTCTCCATAGAGGGGTTGCTCAATCAGAAACAGCGCAGCTGTCAGAATGAGGATACCTACAAACATAGCTACTTTGAATTTATCAGCATTTGAGAATTGCTTAGACTTCACATAATATCCACGTAGATCATCAATTACCTTGTCGATCAAGGGATCTGTTGCTTTGTTCGTAAAATCCGTAACAATGTAAAAACCCAATGAGGGTGTACGATTGTAGAGAATCTCATAGAGATATACCAAGTTTTTGCTTGCTTGCTCAAAAAAATCGCGAGAGACTGTGAGATTATATTTTCTCTGTTCATAATAGACAACTTTGAGATCAGTTGATTGAGGAGAGTCTTTATTCTTAGTCAGAAGAATTTGATTTTTAAAAATGAATCCGCCTATTGATTTGAATAAATAACCTTGTTCTGCATTTCCTTCTACTCTTTCTGAAAGATATAGACGACGCCTTATTTCTGGAATGATAAGGCGTGCCTTGACATCTTCAATCTCGGCAACAACTGTTAGATGCTCGAAGAATATGCTTTCTCTCTCTGTTGCTATTCCAAGAATTGATGTTGTCAACTTATCTTCTGCAAAACCAAGTGCGACATAGAATAGCCCTAGGGTAATTGTAGGAGTTAATGTTGCTGATACATTATGCGGATTGACCCATAAAACGAATAGCCAAGCAAAGCTAATCAGAGTTATGTAAAAAGGAGGAACTATTTTTGGTTCAGGCTGAATAACCGTTAGAATCAAAGAGAGTAAGAACGGAGTTATGACTGCAAAGATTAAGAATAATGCATCAATCAAATACGCATAGAAAGAGGGCATGCTTGGCAAAACCGACAAATATGCATAAGTAGCGTTCAGAATGCCGATGTTAATTGTTCCTCCCAAAAAGATACGTAATAGCCAAGAAATTATCTCGTAGTCTTCTGTCAAGGTTCTCTTGACTTTGTCGTAATTTTCCGCAAGAGTTCTTTTGACTTGCAGCACCCTGCGAACCTATTTTTGTAATATCCGTTAGCACATATAAAGGATTGATGTCAAAAATCATGTCCAATCACGCACCAGTACCAACTCGGCGAAACGTTTATATCGCAAGATAGCATACTCTATATTATGATATGTCTGGAAACAGACATATTGTATTCGTGCAGAACACAAATACAGATGGTGAAAACATGTTTGAAGTGTTGATGTCCAATCTGTGGATCCTCACGCCCACGACGTGGGTGTGTTTCGCAATGTACCTAGGTTGGTACTTCACGAGGGCAAAACGTTTTTCCCCAGTAACTCCGGAAGAAGCAAGACAGCTATGGACCATTCACAGGCAGACTGCGCACTGTGAAGGCAAGAAGTGGCGGCGGGTGAAGAACGGAAACCAAACCGTGGGTTTCCAGTGCGAGTGCGGATACAGACACGTGCAGAAAAAGCCGCTAGTGGCCCACGCGCCTGCCAGTCTGAACACCTCAGAAATCTCCGCTTTCGACAGGCTACACACCTCGCACAAATCAGCATAAGCCTTCACTCGAGCAAGAACGGGCAACTATAATGGCGGCGAGAGCAGCGCGCTGAATGACCAAGAACCAGGCTTTTTTCTAACTTCAGCTACGAAACCGTCGTTGCGACGTCTATGGAACACGGTCGGTTCGGCAACGATGACTCGCCGTAAATCCCCTTGCCATCTAGGTACCGAGTTGCTGACAGGCTCGCCTAAACAGTCCTTCAAAATACTCTTTTTCCAGCTTCTTGCCCTCACCTATTCCGGGACATTCCTGTGTGCAGAAGAATCCGTGTCTATCGTCCTCCATTCCTCTCAGCTCGAACGGGTAGAACACGCACACCAAAGGCCTAACCTCGTAAACACCGCAGGTATTTCCCTCAAGAAAAAAACATTTTCCCTCTTCACCAGTTTTTCTCATCTCATAAACGTAAGGCTCTTGCCCCTCGATCTCCACCGCAAACGTCTCAACCGTCTCCAGAACGGCCTTCGAGATTGCCTGAGCCTCTCCCCACAAGAGCAGAACACGCCTCCTTCGACTCCTCGTGTCCCCACAACAGAGCGCACACCTCGCGCATCGAAAACACACATTTCTCGGATAACTAAAACCCGACTTCCCCCTCGATGTCACGCACTCACGACTCAAGGCCCTCACAACTCAAGCTCAAGCTTCCAACCTCGCCCAGCCGACAGCGTTCTATTGAAAACCCCAGATATATACCTTCAACACAAATCAGAACACCCAAGCAGCACAAGAACACTCAACGCTTCACATCAACACCAAAGCCAACCAGCAACAATCCTGCTCACGCCTCGAGCGCCGCAGGCCATTCACGTTTTGAGCCTCAAAGAAATCACGCATTGAGTACTCAAACACGAGCCTCCACTTTTCAGCATACCCACCCCCAAAAACAACATCGCCTAAAAAAGACGCAACTAGTGGGGCTGGCCGGATTTGAACCGGGGTCTATAGCGCCCGAGGCTACAAGCCTAGACCAAGCTAGCCGACAGCCCCGCCCACAGGCTCCACCCATCCTAGTCTTGAAACCATGAAATAAGCGCGTGCGAGAGAGAAAATGAAAAAAGAAGCCGCATAGCGCCCACTGCTTCTTTGAGATTTCTCCACTTCCTTTTCTGGCGAGTTTCCCTTCTTAAAGCGCCGAGTGCAATAGAACTTTGTTTCTGCAAGTTATAAATACGGCTTCACACATGATTAACAGCCTGTCGATTAGGAAGTGAGTTAATGAGAAAGTTGAACGCGCTTCCATTAGTCTTTTTGGTCCTCTTTTCAGTGTTCGCCACTCTGCCCGTCGCCTTCAGTGCCACTGACCCTTCGATAGAACTCAAAGTCGTCGTCACCTATGCGATTCCTCCGACAGACGATTCAATGACTAACAGTCACTACAAGTTACTACGTTACCATTCATACTCCACCATCAACTATTACATGAACCCAAGCAACACCTACGGACTCTCACAGTCAGCCGTCATCAACACCGTCACGGGCTCCGTCAACACATGGGACGTGGAAACAGCCTATCAAGTCTTCTCGTACAAGGGCACAACGTCAAGAATCGCGGGAACACGCGACAACTTCAACGTCATCTCTTGGGGCACGTACAGTGCCGGCGTCATCGCGGTCACCATGAGCTGGGTAAAAGGCAAGCGAGTCCTCGAAGTCGACTGTCTGATGAACACCTACTATGGCTGGAGCCTAACCGGAGAGGCTGGCAAGATGGACGTGCAGAACATAATGACCCACGAACTCGGTCACTTCTGCGGCATTGCAGACCTGTACAATAACGCTGACTACTGGCTGACGATGTACGGCTACTCCGACTTCGGCGAAACCTACAAACGAACTCTAGGCTTGGGCGACATCCTAGGCCTCGAAGCAGTCTATGGACCTTAAGAAGAACACGAGCCTAACCAAATCCCTCCTTTTCTTTCCACACCCAGATTCTGTGGATTCAAGACTCAAACCCTTCTATCCCAAGCTAGACGCATCGACTTCAAACCCACGCAACCCTTTTGGAGCACGCACTTCACAACGCCGGAAGCCTCGTTATCCCCTCTATCTTCTCGAAATCCTCATCGAACGAGTATATCTCCGTCACGCCGTTCAACCTCATGACATCCACAGCCAAAGCATCATTGGCTTCAAGCCTCAAATCATCCCCCAACTCCGCCGCAGCAAAATAAGCCTCCCCGGTCACGCCCTTTATTTTCACGTTGTCCAGCATGAACAACCCGCGAACAACCAGCCTCAAAAAAATCACGAATTGAACACTCAAAAGCAGGGGCTCCCAAGCCAACGTGAGATTGCAACAGCGCGTTCGACCCCCGCTTCAGTTTGAGCCTCAAAGAAATCACGGTTTGAGTACTCAAACACAAGGGCTCACAAACCAACATACCAGCAGAAGGTTACAATGCAGAGCACTGCAGTCTAGGTTTGGTTGGATAGGTCGTAGTACGTGAGTGTGCTCACGGCGTTGCATTGGGGGCACTTTTGTGTCAGGCCGGGCCAGGTTTTTCTGCAGTTTGTGCAGTAGGTTGTTCTGCGGCTGTAGGTGAAGAATTCTGGGTTGTGGGTTTCTATCAGTTGCCTCGTTGTCGAGAGAAGCTGTTCTGGTTCGTGTTCTGTTTCGTCGAGTTCGATTAGCGTCAGGTTTCCGCCCGCTTGTATCTGTCTTGTTTTGCTTTTTGTCGTTTGGGGTTGTTGGGTGATTTTGCCGTTTTGAAGCGTGAGCGTGTCTGTTGTGGAGTAGTGGGGTTTGTCTCTTGTGCCTGAGAAGTGGACTCTTGCGATTCCGTATCTTTCGATGTCCAGTCGTGCCAGTCTTGCGGTGGCTTCCTGGTTCGGCATAACTGCTGGGTAGACGTGTTTTCCGCGTCTTTTCCCGATTTTGTTTATGAAGGCCGCGATGTTTTCTGTGGTTTCTTCGGCGAAGGCCATGGTTTTTTCGTCTTCGATGCTTTTGCCCGTGAGGGCTTCGACGGCTTCTCTTAGTCCTGCCAGGTTTATCGTGTGTATGCTTTTTTCGAGTCTGAAGTACTGGTCGCCGTTGTTGTTCTGCGTGAGGAATGGGAGCAGGTTCTTGCCGTGCTGTCTGAGGGCCTGATGCTTGATTTCAAGCGCGCGGTTTGCCATTTCAAGCCTTTCCTTGAGCGTTTCGAAGAACTTCGTCGTGTCGTTCCCGGATTCGTAGGCCACTCGGGGCAAGTTCACCGTTACCGTGCCCAGGCATCCGGTTCGCAGGGTGTCGATTTCCCAGTCGCCGTTTGCTTCGGCGTCCAGTCTGAACCCGGACGAGCTGTGGACTGTTTGTTCTCTGTTTTTTTCTGTGAGGTTTGCGAAGTATGGTGTGCCGTTGTGGGCAGCGAGGGCGTGGGCTTTGAGGAGTGTGGCTCTTGCTGTTTCGTCTTCAAGTGTCTCCGGGCGTATTTTGATGATGAGTTTCGGGTTGACCAAAGGTTTTTGGGCGGTCTGTTCGGCGAATGCTTCCAAGAGCAGTGATGCTAGCTGCTGGCTTTCCTCAGTGTAGTCCTTGTACTTGCCGGCTTGTTTGCCGTGGGGTCCGATGGCGGTTTTTTCGGCTGTGAAGTCGGGCGTCGTGAGTTCCAGGCTTATGGCGACGTCCGCGTGCTGGTTCAGGTTTGTCATGAACAGGTGCAGTGCCTGCTTCGTTCTTGCTGGTTCCAGGTTTTTTGCGTATGGGGCGAGGAAGGTGTTGAGGTATTCGAGTGTTTGGGTTGTTTCTGTCTCCCTTGCCGCGTGGAGTACGGCGCTGAATATTGTTGCCAGGGCCGTGTCCAGGTTTTCGGGTGGCGGTTGGCTGTGCCGGGTGGGGTTGATTGTTTCAAGGTTCAGGCCGTTTTGTAGGAAGAATCTGATGTCGTGTACGGTTTCTGTGGGTTTGAGGTTCCATGTGCCGAGGTTGCTGATGTGCAGGGCGCCTGAGAGGTGGGCGTCTGCGATGTCTCTTGGCAGCGTGTTGAGGAGTGTGTACTCTTTGAAGACTGTTTGTCCTGCCGCTTCCAGTGGGCTTGTTGTTTGTGGTGCTGTGTGTAGGAGGTTGGTTACGTCGTGGACGGGTGTTCCGAGGCGTGTTAGTTTGTTTCTGTATTCTTCTAGGCCTTTTTCGATTAGGATGGCGTTCACGACTTCTCTCACGAGTGGTGTGGTCAGGTATTTGGTCTTGGATTTGAGGAGTTGTGCTTCGGCTTCTTTGGCTATTTTTTGTGCCTGTTCGGGGGGCATTTTGGCTTCTTTTATCAGTGTGTTTGCGATTTTGTTGGCGTCGAATTCTTCTATTGCTGATCTGCTGGCGCGGATGAGCGTGTTCTTGGGTTTGTATGCTTTTTTGTCTATTCTGTCGGCGACGTCGATGACCATTTTGCCGAGGTCGGTTAGGCAGTATTTTTTTTGGTCGACGATGGCTTCGAGGAGGTCTGCTTTGAGGAGGAATTTTAGGTGGTACGCGAATCGGCCTGCGTCTCGGCTTGGGTTCATTTTCAAGTTGCTCATCAGTTCTGTGTAGCTGAGGGGGCCTTTGTCGAAGAGGAGGTTTAGGATTTGCAGTCTTAGTGGTGAGCCTATGGCTTTGAGGATTTTGATTCCGTGGGTGCGGTGGCTGGCGGACAAGGTTGTTTCCTCCTCTCTCAGGGTGGGGTGTAATGTTTTGTGTGTGGGGGTTTAAAGGTGTTGGGATAGGCTTATTTTGTGGTTTTGAAACTAGGATGGGTGGAGCCTGTGGGCGGGGCTGTCGGCTAGCTTGGTCTAGGCTTGTAGCCTCGGGCGCTATAGACCCCGGTTCAAATCCGGGCTGCCCCACCATTCTGCTGTTTCTGCGACATTGTTTTTTGTTGTGGGTATGTTGGCTTGTGAGTCCTTGCTTTTGAGTACTCAATGCGTGATTTTTTTGAGGCTCAAACTGAAGCGGGGGTTGAACGCGTTGTTGCCAGCTCGTGTTGGCTTGGGAGTCCTTGTGTTTGAGTACTCAATGCGTGATTTTTTTGAGGCTCAAAATGTTGTTGCGGCATGTTGGTTTCCGGCTTTTTTTATTCAATGCTGCGAGGTTTTTGGGTGTCAAGAGTTTGGGCGTGTTGAGTTTTTCATGTTGGGGTCGGCGTCCTTGTGTTTGGGTGCTTGATGCGTGGTTTTTTTGGGTGTCGAGAGTGGGGTTTGATGTTTGTTCGTGTGTGTTGTGTGTTGGGTTTTGGGCTTGTGGCTTTGTGGTTCGATGCGTGGTTTTTTGGGTGTTGGAGGCGGGTGGTTTTGTGTTTGTTGGTGTTTTGGGTGAGGGTTATCTTGTTTTTGTGGGTGGTTTTGGTTTTTTTGTGGCGAGGTAGATGGTTGTGGCTGCTAGGATGATGGTTGATGCTATGAGGGTGTAGTTGATGTTTGTGCTGAGGGCTAGTTGGCCGCGGGCGGCGTCGTAGTTTGCCGTGAGGCTTGTGTAGCTTGAGTTTAGGGCGTTGTAGTATTGTGTCAGGGTGTTGTAGTTGGAGTTGAGGGATTGGAAGCTGTTTTGTAGGCTGGTGTAGTTTGTTAGCAGTGCGCTGAGTGTCGTGTGGAGGCTGTCGTAGTTTGTTTCTTGTGAGTTGTAGTTGGCTGCTAGTGAATTGTAGTTTGCGGTTAGGCTGTTGTAGTTGGCGAGTAGCGTGTTGTAGCTCAGGTTGAGTTGGTTGGCCTGGTTGAGAAGGTTGGCGTAGGCTGTTGAGGTTGCGTTGAAGTTGATGAGTAGCTGGGTGTAGTTGGTGAGCAGGGAGTTGTAGGTGGCGTTCAGGGCCGTGTATTCTGGGGATGGGACGAATTCTGTTATTGTGAAGGTGAAGTTGAAGGTTATTGGGCCGTAGTTGAAGACGGATGAGTCTGCTCGGATGGTGTGGTTTCCCACGTTGGACTGGGGAGGCTGGGTTGGGACTGTCAGGTTGTAGTTGTAGGAGCCGTCTGCTCCCAGCACGCCCTGCTTGTTGAGGGCTACGGTGGTGTTGTCCCAGAAGATGTCGGCTGTCTGGACGTTGCCCACGCTTGCGTTTGTCGTGGTGAACCTCAGGAGGATGATCGTGGTGGCTGTCCCTTGTGAAGGAAGTATTTCTGCCTCTATCGGGCTGCCCTGCGCTCTAACTTGCATCGCCGTTAAGCCTATCAGAGATATGAGAACGAAAATTGCCATCAATGTCTTGTAAGGTTTGTTCATGATCCTTGGCTCCTTATTCTAAGCGTATGAATTCATGTTATAGTGAAGGGTTCTATTTTGTTTTCGGTTCATTTTCGACCATCCTAAGTCTTCTGCGCGCGAGTTGTGTGTGCTGGTTGGGCGAAGGGCTGGGAAATGCTGCCCAGGCGGGTCGTGTGCAGGGTTGGGGATGGGCGTTGGGGGTGTTGATGTGTATTTGTGTAGTTCTGGTGGACAGAAAGCTTTATTATGACTCAAGATTTACGATATGCCTCGGTAAAGGCGAACATTATGGCTATGCAGAAATCAGCGACACTCGCGTTGATGGTGGCTGCCGCAGTGGCGGTCGTCGCGGCGGCTTTGGTGTCGGCTGCTCTAGTCACGAGCAGAACAGTCAGTAGCACTGGAAGCGTCAAGGCAGTGGGGGTTGGCGTGTATTGGGATTATGCGTGCACCAACCAGACAATGTCGTTTGGCTGGGGCGCTGTAGCACCTGGCTCAACAGCAAGCGTCACGCTCTATGTTAAGAATAACGGCACCGTGCCGGTGACGTTGACCGCTTCGTTCGGGAACTGGAACCCAGCTTCAGCCGCTGGTTACATGACACCCGGCTGGAACTGCACAAACTATGTACTGGGCAACGGATTAGTCGTGGCCGCCGTCTTGACGCTGGCAGTTTCGGGGAGCGTAACGGGCGTTACGAACTTCAGCTTCGACATAACATTGACCGGAACAGGATGAGACACAGAAACCTGACCCGCAGTGCCGGAAGAAGTCAATTAGCCCATTTTCCCTTCCTTTTATCGCGCAGAGACATTTGTAACAGATCAACATTCTTCCAACATCACAGAAAGTTTCTTAGCGGGGTATTGGCGGTGTGCACGTGCAAGTGTCATGGTGGCTCGGCGGGCGTTGGAGATTCTTGTGAGTGTTCTAGTTTGAGGTCTATTACTGTTGTTCCTGCAAACTTGTCGAAGTATCTGATGTATCTCTTGTCGTTCAGTCGACGTCCTGCGAGTAGATCGAAGGGCAGTATGACGAAGATTTTTCCGAAGTTTCTGACTGCGGCGTGGTCGTAGAACATTTTTTTTCCGTCCAGGCGGACAACCGTGAGTCCTAGGAGTCTCTTGCCGAGGCTTTGGCCGGAGAAGCCCTCAAGCAGCGTGGAATAGATCCAGAATACGAGGACGAAGAGGATGACGTTGATGTCAGGGCGGAATTCTCCTCCCGTGATGAATGAGAACACGTTGGCTATCAAAGAAGCTGCGGTGAACACGGCGAGAACGACTCCGGAGTCGATGAGGAAGGCGTAGGCTCTTTTTCTGGTTCTGGCAGCAAGAATGGATGTGTCTCTGTCCTGGATGGCCAGCTCTGAGGCCCAAGATTGCAGGTCCACGACCAGTCTGAGGGCGTTTTCGCCCATCTTGCTTAGTCTGTACTTGCCCGATGGTGTTTGCTCAATCAGCCCCGTCAGGTTTCGAATGTGAAAACTCAGCTTTCCGGTATCGATGCTCAAAGCGTTCATCAGGTCGGTGAAGGAGCATTCGCTCTTCTCGTTGAGAGTGAGGAGGATCTCTCTTCTTGTGGCGTTCGAGAGCGATGACAGTATTCTCGTGACGCTTTCTTGATCGGCAGCCATGGCGTAAACCTAGGTTCGTTTTGTGGATTGTTGATTATACGCGCGGTCGCGCAGGAATTAACTGTTTCGTCGGCTCGAGGCCATCTTGCAGGCGGGACAATTGGAGCAGAACAGTGATAGCATGAGCTGTTGCTGAAGCTGACAGAGTTTGTGAGCAGGATTTTGCGCGTTGTTAAGGGTCTGGAGATCCTGCTCTCATGTTGTAATGTTGACATGGAGCAGGCGGTAACTGGGTTTTCGCAGAAGCATGCACGGCTTGTGAAATGGGGCGTGCTTGCCATTTCGCTTCTGCCTTTGCTGTTTCTTTTAATATCCTGTCGGAGACTATGCGGAAGTATATTGTTTTTGAGTCTCTCCTTCTTGTCAGCCAGCCCATTCGAACTAGTTGGTTGAGGTAGGCGCTCTCTATTGCGCGGCAGCGACCGGTGAGGTCTGATACTCGTATAGAGTTGCATTCGCCTTTCGACGCGACGGTCATGTAGGTTTTTCGAAGGTGGTCTGGCAGTAGGAATAGTTCTGAGGGTGAAATCTTTAGGGGCGGAGGGTTCCAATTTGAAAAGGATTTTTCAATGTCGTCGAGGCGGTAACGTATTTCCCGCATTTCTCGGTAGATTGTATCAAATACAGATCTCCTGACCAAGTTTATTCTCTCCTTTTGATTCTCTCTCCCTTGAGCCTAGGGAGTCTTCATGGGCATTTAACAGTTTTTGAGAACGGTTTTCGAGTAGTTAGCCAATTCTGCTAGGAAAGCTGCAAAGTCTGGTTTGCAAAATTGCAAAGTTAAATCAATGGTAAGCCGACTGTTTCCTCGTAAAACAGGGGTTGGCGCAGGCGCTTCTGTAGCCATTTTCGTTCAACGCGCGCTTTCTGAGTAAACGTTTTAAGAGGACTCGGGCGACTTCTTGTTTGCTGATTTGGCTTTTGCAGCCTTTTCCGCCGCGTTTAGTGGGAGGCTCATTATTTTTGATACGATGCCCATGCCGGAGAACATTGTTCTGAGGTTGTTTATGTCGGGTTGGGTGATTGCGCCGAGGATGGGTGCGCCGAGTATGTAGACGGTTAGGAAGATGATTAGGCCAATTGCGAGTTTTATCCAGTTGGCCGTGTTCAGGAAGTGTGTGGGCAGGTATGCGGTTAAGGCTGCAACCGCTGATGCTGCGAGGATCTTGGCTGACGATTGGAAGTCGGCTTTGGCTTTGTAATGCTTCCATATCCAGTAGAGGCCCCAGAACATGCTGGGCACTCCTGCGAAGATGCTTGCAATTATGAGGCCTGTTATTCCGAACATTGGGATGAGGACGGCGCCCAGGGGAAGGCCGATGGCCAGTGTTAGTATGCTCTGTTTCATGAGTATTCTCGTTTCTCCCAGGCCGGATAGGAGGCCGCCTGAGCTTAGGCTTCCGAAGACGGCGAACAAGTTGCCTATGACGTATATGGTTAGGAAGAAGGGTCCGTAGACGTATTTTTCTCCGTACAGCGTGCCAATCATCGGGCCCGATAGCACCATTATGGCCATCGTTGCCGGTACTAGCAGTATGGACGTGTATTTGATTGAGGATGTGAAGACGTTTCTTAGGAGTTCGTGCTCGTTCTGGGGGTCGAGCTTTGCGAACGCTGGGAACAGCACCGTCGCTATCGGAACCGTGAAAAACGTTAGGAGGACGGAGAAGTAGACTGCCACTGTATAATTGCCATACATAGCGTTGCTCGTTAGAGGGATTATCATGAAAGCGTAGGTTTGTCCGAGGATGCCTCCTAGGATGGAGGCTATTGAGAGTGGCAGTCCGTATTTTAGCATTGTTTTGAGCGTTTTGGTTATGTTGGAGTTTTTTGTGGTCTTTTTTCTGAGGGGTCTGAACAGGGTGAAGTAGAAGGTTGCTAGGCCGATGATTCCTGCGGCTATGAAAGACAGTGTGTAGCCGATTACTGCTCCTAGTACGCTGTATCCCAGGATGACGAGGATTGGGCCTACTGCGGTTTTTACTATGGATTGGCAGATTAGCGTGAAACTGTTGAGTCGCATTCTTTCGAAGCCTACGAAGCCGGATTGGGAGGCTGCGAGCAGTGATCCTGAGATTATCGAGACTGAGACTAAGGCTATGTACGATGCGGATTCTGGCCTGTGAAAGGCCGTTGTGGCGATGAAGCTGGCTAGGAACAGGGAGAGGAATGACAGGGCAAGGCCGGACGCAACTTCGAAGATTAGCCCGGCTATGATGATGTCGTGGATTTCTTCGTCTTTGCTTGAGGCTCTGAAGTTGGCGATGTACTTGGTCATGGCGGAGTTTATGCCCCAGTCTCTGAACAGGTTTATCAGGGTAGATGGGACCAACACGATTCCGTACAGCCCAAGTTCATCTCTCGTAAGGAGCCCGCCTAGGATTATGGTTCCTACGGCCATGATTATGGTGGATGTGGCCACGCCTATGAGCAGATGGAAGCTTCCAGTGGCTGAGGTCTTGCCCATCTCCAACGCTTTATCCATGACTTTCAATCCTTTTCAAAACCTGCTTTTTGTGGTTGAACGGGTTTGACGGCATGTTGGTGTGAGAGCCCTTGTGTTTGAGTACTCAATCCGTGATTTCTTTGAGGCTCAAAACATTGTTGAAGCATGTTGGTTTAAAGCTTTTTTTACTCAATGCTGCGAGGTTTTTGGGTGTCAAAAATTTTGGACATTGAGTTTTTCATGTTAGAGGTGGCGTCCTTGTGTTTGAGTAAACACAAATGACAATATCTTTTATTTATATAATCGTGGTTTGATGGCCATATTGATGGAAAAGTTGTTTATAAGAACATGGAAATGTATGAGCGCGCGCGCTAAGTTTGCCGGTACGACTGTGATAGACATAAGACCTCAGTGATACCATCAATTCTGCGTTGTCAACTTTGACTGACAATTCTGCAACGTGGGATTCGCAGCCTCTGTCAATGCGAGTTGGCTAGTTCCTAAAGCATTCTTCTCAGAAAACCATAAAATCGATCGATCGCATACAAATCCAAAACTGGATTGGCTGGTAACAGATGATGTCGAATCTCAGCTTCCGAAAATCGCTACGCGTGGCTTGCCAAGTGCGCGCCAATAACTACAGTCTAGTAATGCACGCACGGGGACGCATGTCCAGAGGGCGGCAATCAAAGAGAGTGTTCAAGGGGGAAAGGAAAGAATGAAGAAAGCATTCTTTGCAACAGTGATAATGATATTCATGTTTTGTACCTTGACAATGTCAGCGAATGCTCGATCATACAGAGAGCGCGCCCGCGCTACATACGATGCTACTATCGCTACATACGATGCTACTATAAAGGCACATTGTAACACGGAAAGCAGAGATATAGTTGTAAGTTTAACAAAAGACAGAAGTTCTAGTGGTCAAACTCCACAGACATTTACTAGCCTGACTGGTTCACATACATTCACAGTTCCAAGCACAGACACTAATGGTCATCCATTTACTCAATGGTCAAACGGTGCAACTTCAACAACTATAACACTAACTTCAGCAGGAACATATACAGCTAACTATCAAGCATCGACATCTTACACATACACTTACACTGTAGCCACACTTGCTGAACTCACTAGTGTCATTTCTAAAGTGGTGCCTGGAGATACAGTACTTATCAGGGGCGGAATCTATCAACCTACTTCTCCCATTATATTTCGAATTTCAGGAACTTCAGGTAGCCCAATAACCTACGAAGCTTATCCTAACGAAAAAGTCATCTTTGATGGCTCATTGACAACTGATGCATCGCTTGGAGGTGATGGTAGTTGGGAACCTCCAATGATATATGTATATAAAGGCTGTAATTGGAATATTTTTAGGAATATTGAAATAAGATATTCAGCAGGTTCAGGAATTACAATGTGGGGTGATGACAATGTTTTAGACCATGTTGAAGTTGATCATAACAAAGGAATAGGAGCCTTAGCGTATGGAGACAGATGTAAATTTCTTTATTGTATTGCACATGATAACATTGACACTCAACATAGTCCGCCCGGACAAGATGCAGACGGTCTTGGAGCTGGTGAAGATTGTGATGATGTTAATTACGTTGCATCAGGTTGCTACTTTTTAGGTTGCTTATGTTATGGAAACTCGGACGATGGAATCGACTGCCTTGGTTCAACTGGCAACACTATTGAAAAATGTGTATGTCACCACAATGGACTTCTCCAAGGTGATGGACGAGGCTTTGTGTTGGCCACAGGCGGAAGCAACCACGCGAGCAAATGCATCGCCTACAACAATGCAAAGTTCGGTTTTGCTGATGATGATACACCTGCTCCTAACAACATTATTGATCATTGCACCGCATACAATAATGGAAAAGCAGGATTTTTATCCAATATGAAAAGTATTGATATTGGCACGTTCACAAATAACATCGGCACCTTGGTCGTGTATGATGCTGTTCCCATACAGCACTATAACACTTGGAATCTCGGAATAACTAATTATGGCTTCGTCAGCACAGACTCTACATCCGTTGACTTCCTAAGCCTACTAGTGAATAGTCTTTGCCGAAGCAAAGCTTCAGACGGCAGTGACCTTGGCGCTCTCCAATACGGCGAAAGGATTAGCGACCTGTTAGGGACTTAAAGCACGGGATAAAGAACATGAAAAAATTTAGTGCGCTAACACGATTTTTCTTCTCCTATTCTGTTAGGTTCATCCAGATTTCTAGAATGTATGTGGAATGTCACTATCCTACCAAAGTTACCTTGTGCGCGCACTCACAGAGTTTCTGAACTGCCCAAACATAGCAGCTTCAGCAGAGTATTTGCTAAGAAACTTCAGAAATTCAAAGTCTTCCTGTTTCAACCAGACAAAGTTGTTGTTTACTCGTGACCTCTGGAGATGTCTGTTTCCTCCAACATTCCCGATTCTTCGCGTCTTTTTGCTGTAAAGCAGTCAGAGGCCTGTGTACAAAAATGCGGATACGCAGTGATACGCAGTTTCAGGAAATAGTCCTTCGTATTTCTTGAAAAGAAGCCTATTTCTTTGAGAACAGGTTCTGGAAACAGGATTTTGAAATATTATAAAAAAACGATGTTGATTATATTGTCTTTTCGGAAATAAGGGAAAAAACGTGAAAGTGACCTACTGTTACCTCAAAATTGTTACCTTTTCCCATGCTTTTCCGTTGTTCTTAGTAATGCGCGCTCTAACCGAATCGAGGAATTTCACCAAGTTCCCTTATTGAGCAACCGACTTGCCTCTTAAATCGTTCAAGGTGCTCAACAAAAACCTCAATAGTTTCCAAAGTGCAGCTCTTTGGCTCTTGTGGAAGCAAGAGCGGTCTTTCAGTAGTATAGTCAAATTGGAGACCGACTGCCTTGCACATCGACTTCAGCTTGTTTCTGTTAGCTCGAATGTCAGCATCCTGAATCCGAGTTAGTGCCAGTGGCACATATTTGTTCACGCACAACATGAAATCATAGTTCCTTTTTTCGGTCGGATAGAAGATTGCAGCCGAGATTTGGCCTGACCGTCTGGTTTGGTTCTGCGGGTTGGAGTTTGGGTCTGAAACAAAGCATTTGTGGCAATGAATAGCAGCTGGAATTGAAGCGTTTGTTGCAACCCTCTGGGTTTGAGGTTTCTGCGGTTTTCTTTTGTGATGTTCTTGGAGTGATGTTTAGGTTTGAATGATACTTTTCGTTGTAGAAGATATGGAGTTTTGTTCTAGAACATTTGCATAGATTTTATATAGAATATCACTTAAATAGTAGGTTTTCAATTTGGAGGGTTTAGGAGAAAGAGATAGCGGACGAATGTGTGAGCATGGGTGAAAATGTGTTCGGTTCCGCTCCTGTCAGGGAGGGATTGGTTTAGTGGAGATTACGAGCAGGGTTGAGCGGGATGTGTTTCGGGGTAGGGTTAAGGAGGAGTGGGGGCTCTTGTGGACGGAGCGGTTTGATGACAGGGTTAGGGCTGAAGCGGTTTCTGTTCGGGATTACCCGTTGGTTTTTACGAGTCGTGGACACGTTATTTTTGCGACCAGGAACGCGAAGCCTGTGAGTTTTTCGCAGATAATGGCGGTTTACGCGTCTCAGGGTCTGGTTTATTCTCCTGATCCTGATGTCGGTGGGTGGGGCAAGTTTGTTCGGACGCACGTGGGCAGGGCTGCTCACTTGAGGGCCAGAGCCTTCGTTAACGGTCAGTCCAAGTGCAAGAAAGATGGGCAGCAAATCAAGAAGGGCGGCAGGGGCTGGCTGCACAAGTAACGTTTCATAAGTAGCGCGTGTGCCTCGTCTTAGGTTTCGCTGTTTTCCGCTGTTCTGTTTGTGTTTGGTTGTGTTTTCAATGTCTAAGTACAGGGATAGGCTGGGCATCATAGCGGATATTTTGCATGCTGCTGGCAGCGGTTCGAAGAAGACTCGGATAATGGGTGTTGCGAACTTGAGTTACGCGCTTTTCGAAAAGTATTTGTGGAGGACAGTTCAGGTTGGTTTCTTACGGTTGAACGATGAGGGCTACGAAGTCACTGAGAAAGGTCAGGATTTTCTGGAAAAATACCATGCTCTCTCCAGTAAATACTCAAGGGTAGAGAGCGAACTTCAGAACGTCCTGCATGAGAGGGAAGTTTTGAAGAGGATGTGTGAGCCTTTGAAGAATGGCAAGCTTAAGGCTGTGTGTGGGGGGAAACGTCGAAGGTGAGTGGTCTGCTCACACGGTGCCTCAGGGCTTCTGCTTGGCTGTTGTTGATTCTGATGGTTGCGGGCTTGCTCTCGTACTGGTCGCCCTGTGCCAAAGGAGCCGACGATGCTTCGGGGAGTGTTGGAAACGCGGATGCTGCGGTTCGCCTGGCTTTCAACGCTACTTTGGATGCTGAGAGGGCCGGGGCGAATGTTTCCGGCTTGATTGTGAGGCTGAATGAGGCTGGGGCTGTTCTGGTGGAGGCTGAAATCGCGCTTGGAAACGGGAATTCAAGTGAGGCTTTGAGCAAGGCTGCGCAGTGTGTTGGAATTGCTGAGAGTGTCAAGAGTGACGCTGACGCTTTGAGGGCGTCGTCTTTGGACGGAGCTCAGACTGAGTTTTGGACGTATCTCATATTTTCTGTGGTGAGCGTTGCCGTGTTTGTTGTTGCTTTGGCGCTTGTTTGGCGAAGGTTCAAGCGTGGCAATGTTAGGAGGATGTTGGGTATGAGGCTTGAGGTGGCGCATGATGAAGCTTGAAGACTACAAGGTTATTTTCGTAGCTGTGGGCTTGGTTGGCATTTTGATTTTTGCCTCTCCAGCTTTGAGCTTGGTTTTGCGCTTGCCGGGCGGTGAAAGGTTTTCTGAGCTTTGGGTTTTGGGGCCTGGGCATATGGCTGAGGACTATCCGGGCAACGTTACTGCTGGCGTGAATTATCTGATTTATGTTGGTGTTGGCAACCATCTGGGTTCTTCAGCGTATTATGTTTTGTACGTGAAGTTTAGGAACGAGACTGAGCCTTTGCCTAACTCGACAAGTGGGGCGCCGAGTGTTCTTGCGCCTCTGTATGAGTATCGTGTGTTCCTTGAGGACAATAATAGCGGCGAGGTTCCTTTGACGTTTTCGTTTTCCAACGTTTCTTTTTCTGGCAGCAAATCGACTGTTGGGAATTTTGTGACAAACGGTGTTTCGTACAGTGTCGACAAGTCTGCTTCTTGGGATGCGGTGAACAGCGGTTACTATTATCAGCTTTTCATAGAACTTTGGATTTACGATCCGGTGTCAGACGTGCCCAGTTTTCATAATCGTTTCGTCAGCCGTTGGCTTAGACTGGCTTAACATGACAGCTTCTGTGTGACATGTGGTTTATTGTTCGAGCTCGTGCATTGGAAGAAGGTGAAGTTGAAATCTGGAGTTGCAATACTCAAAGGATATGAAAGTGTATTTGGTTCATTTGTTGTTGGTCATTTGCTTAGGGTAATGTACGATGAGGTGAATTGGGGTTGAGAACAATCCTTGCTGTCGGCGCTCACCCTGATGATATGGAGTTGGGATGTGCGGGGACTCTGGCGTTGCACACGGCTGCGGGTGACAAGGTGTATTTTCTGGTTCTGACGAGGGGTGAAGCCTCGGGGAGCCCTGTTATGAGAGAGAATGAATGCAGAGAATCCGCCAAGATCTTGGGTGCAGCTGACGTGTTCGTCGGCGGCATACCCGACACGAAGATTCAGGATGGAAGAGAAACTATTGATGTCATTGAAAGGGTCGTGGACAGACTGAAACCGGACATCGTATATGCTCCTTCGTCTAAAGATACGCATCAAGATCACAGAAACGCTGGGCATGCTGCGCTGTCAGCCTGCAGGCGATGTCAATTCATACTGTTGTATGAAGGGGCAAGCACACAGCGGGACTTCAACCCGCAGGTTTTTGTGGACATTGCAAAAACGTTTCAGCTGAAACTGATGGCGACTCGGATTTTCGGCTCTCAGGTAGAAAATCACGCGGGTTATGCCAGGGCTGTGAAGGCGATTGAAGGTCTTGCCAAGTTCCGAGGCTACCAGGCTGGAGTTGAAGTGGCTGAAGCTTTTGAGGTGGGCAAGTTTATCTTCGAAATTTGAGGATCGTTTCATGGTCGCGAGTGCTGCTTCTTTCCCTGACAGTTTCCAAGGACTTGTTAAGACATGCGGTTCTTTCTATAAAAATAGATTGGAGAAGATAAGCACAGAGCATGTTCGTCAAACGCGGTCTAAGCTGTCGGGTTTTGCAAGGGTTTTCCATGAGCAATGCGGAACACTTACTCCTTCTGTCAAGAAACGCTTGGAAGATCTCAGAGAAGGCCATTGCATTGTTTTGATGACGGCTCATCAGCCGAATTTCTTTCCGTATAGCGGAGTGTTGCGCAAAGCCACTTTGAATTTCCTGTTGGGAAAGAAGCTTGAGGAGTTGCTAGGAATTCCTGTTGTCAGTTTCTTCGGGATTGCAGATCAAGACTTCACGGATGACAGATGGGTTAGGTCTTGTGAGCTTCCTGCTGTTCAGAGGAGCGGTGGGCTGTTATCTATTGAAGTGAGGCTTCCTGAAAAGTTGATGTCTAACAAGGTGCCGAAGCCTTCGCGTGATGTGCTGTCGCAGTGGAAGTCTGAAATTGATAAATGGCTCAATGAGGCTATCAGATCAATAGAGAGGCTCTGCAGGAAGCTGGGTTTTGAGGAAGCATGTTCGGTCTCTTCCGTGCCAGTGTTGCGTGAAAATTTGGCTTCTTTTTGGAAAATTGCTGAAAACTGTTGGGAGCGTTCGACGAGGTACTCTGACTTTAATGGCTTCTTAATGTCAAGGATCGTGAACGGTGCGTGGGGGTATGACACGGTTTTTGCGCGGTTCTCGGAATGTCAGCAGGCTTTCGTTGACGAGTTTTGTTTGCTGCTTTCCCGTTTCAAGGACTATTCGCGGTTGCTGAAGGAAGCAAACGAGATCACGCACAGCGAGGGCATGACTAGCGCCGTTTCAGACCAAGAGCCTTTTCTGGTTCCTTTCTGGTATCACTGTTCTTGCGGGGGCAAAGCTAAGTTGTTCTTGGAGGAAAGGGACGGGTCTTTGTTTGGGAATGGGAATTGCGTTCGTTGCCGAGAACGTTATGAGCTGGATTTTGGCCATCAAGACAATCCTGACATACTAAGCATAGCCTCGCAGATATCGGCAAGAGCCATCCCGATGGGGCTGGTGTTTTTCAACGGTTTGCAGCCTTCTTGCTACGTTGGAGGCGCTGCTGGCGCAGGATATTTGGTTGAGGCTAGGAGTGTTGGAGAAGGACTTGGAATGCTCTTTCCACCGATTGCTGTCTGGCGACCCCGCGATAAATATGCTGGCGTTGGACAGGTGGAGGCTTTGTTGGAGCTTCGCCGGGTTTGCGATGATTCGGGGACTCGGAATTTTTCTGAGGCTAAGGATCTGCTAATGTCTCGAATCTCCAAGATACGTGAGCGTCTTAACGAGATTGAGGCATCAAAGAAGGGCCTAGTCGAGAAATTGAGGAAGAGCCCAAAGGATGAAGAATTGAAGGAAAGGCTCAGATCTGTGTCGATGAGTCAAACTGAAACCTGTAGATCGTCTCATCTTTCAGAGATCCACCGTGAATTGAAGATTATTGAGAATGCCTTGACTGTTTCGAGCTTGATACCCAGCATAGTAGATTATGCTGTGAACGTTGGGTTGAAGGAAACAAGCGACCAATGGATGCGACACTTGGGCGAAAAGGGCAGCTTAGAAAGCGATGTCTGTTTGGAATCGGTTCTGAGCAGGAATGAGAAGTTAGACTCGGCATTGCGGAAAGTTTAGAATTATTATAGAACTATCTTACTTAAATGTTTAAATTCACGAAGGCCATATCCGTAATTGAACTTTGGTTTGGACCACGATAGGAGAAGGCTTTCTTTTGAGGCATTCAAGGATTGACGTTGCTCGACTGCGAGCGCATCCCAATTCTTCACTGGGAAAAAAGCCCTTGAGAATGGGAAGAGGTGCTGTGCTCAAGTCTTACGGGAATACTCGGGCAGCGGGTCAATTCTTCGAGAAAAACTGTCAGAAACTACCTTCGGGCATGAATGAAGGCGTCGGTTCAAAGCTTTCGACTGTCTCGGTCGTGATTCCTGCTTACAATGAAGAAAAAACTGTGGGTTCAGTAGTTCAACGTGCCCACCGAATCCTACGGGATCTTGCGATACCGTATGAGATAGTTGTTGTAGATGATGGGTCTACCGATGAAACTGCTAGAATTGCATTGCAGAGTGGTGCGGTTCTTGTTTCCAACGGCGTTAACCGTGGGAAAGGGCATTCACTTTGTATGGGCATTGAGAAGTCATGGGGTTCTATAGTGGTTACGATGGATGCTGACGGTTCGCATCAGCCTGAGGAGATTCCGAAGCTGCTGTTTCCGATTCTGAGGGTGAGCCCCCGTACAGATGCTGTTATTGGTTCACGCTTTCTCGGAGAACTAGAAGGGTCTGCGATGAGTAACCTGCATTTTGTCGGCAACAAAATCATCTGTTTGGTCATGAGAATTCTCACGGGGAAATGGGTCACTGACAGTCAATCGGGCTTCAGGGCTTACCGGCGTGAAGTATTCGATAGCACGAGGATCAAGTCAACAGGTTTTGATATTGAGACTGAACTGACAATCAAGGCTTTGGTCAATGGTTTCAATCTCGCAGAAGTTCCAATAACATGCAGGGGAAGAGTTGACTCAGTTTCTAAGCTTAATACTTTCAGAGATGGGTTTGCCATCTTCAGAACAATTTTTGAATCTGCACTGAGTGAGCCTGTCCATTCGTAGATCTGATGCATGAGGATCCAAAGGAGGTTGGCTGTTCTGAGCCGAAAGGATCTAAGGGTTGCAGTCATCGGACTAGGCAAGATGGGTTTGGTTCATTCATGCATTCTGAATGCCTTGCCGAATGTTCGACTTACAGCCGTTTGTGAAAATAGCGGTATGACGCGCGCGCATAGGGAACGTGTAGTACTGCTCTAGATGCATCTTTCGTATGTGTTAAATCGTTGTTGAAACTGATTGTAGTTCTGGGTTGGTAGTGTTAGGAGATGAACCCGTTTGATCATCAGTAAAACCCCTCTTCGTTTGACCCTAGGTGGCGGTGGCACAGATTTGCCTCCATACTACTCCATGTACGGAGGCTTTGTTGTAACCTCCGCTTTAGACAAATACGTCTACTTGGTGGTCAAGCGCAGATTTGAGGAGGAAGTCAGGTTAAGCTATTCCATAACCGAAATTGTGAAGTTCGTAGATGACATTAGGCATCCCATCGTCAGGGAAGGATTGCGATTCCTAGGATTGAAAAGCTATCTTGAGATAGTTTCGATAGCAGATTTGCCTGCTGAGACGGGTTTAGGCTCCTCAGGAAGCTTCACTGTCAGCCTGCTACATGCTCTTCACGCGTTCAAAGATGAAAATCCTTCACGGCGAAAACTTGCTAAAGAAGCTTGTTTCTTGGAGATGGGCATCCTGAAAGAACCGAGTGGCGTGCAAGATCCGTACATAGCGGCTTTAGGAGGCTTCATTTGCCTAGACATAGCCAAGGATGGAAAAGTCAACGTTTCACCACTGAAAATTGCAGATGACGCTGTTCATGAGCTTGAGAACAATATGATTTTCTTCTACACCGGGCTAAAAAGAAGCTCGACTATGGTGCTCCAAGATCAGAGGAAATCTATCCTAGATGACAAGTCGAAGGCCTTGGATTCAATGCACCACATCAAGAAGATAGGCTTCAAAGTCAAGCATGCCCTTGAAAATGGAGACTTGTCCGAGTTTGGCAGGCTTCAACACGAGCACTGGCTGGCAAAGAAGGGCACGTCCTCAAAGATTTCAAGCGATCCGATAGACAAATACTACGAGAAGGGATTGAGGAATGGAGCCCTAGGCGGCAAGCTAGTAGGTGCCGGCGGGGGAGGCTTCCTCATGTTTTATTGCGAGAACGGCAAGGACAGGTTGAGGAAAACCTTGTCTAAGGAAGGCCTGAGAGAAGTCAGATTTAAATTTGAGCCCGAGGGTTCAAAGATAGTTATAAACATGTAGGTGGTCCCGTGAAAGGCAACGAATTCGTAGACCGATATCTCCAAGAGTTGGAATCAATAACCAGGCGCGTGGCCCAAGAAGACATTAACAACGTAATAGAACTTCTATATGAGGCTTGGAAAGAAGGAAGACAGGTGTTTCTTGCAGGAAACGGAGGTTCTGCTCCGACGGCGACTCATTTTACGTGCGACTTGGCGAAGTTCACGTCTGTCGAAGGCCGGGAAAGATTCAGATCCATATCCTTGGTGGATAATGTGCCTTTGATTTCGGCGCTCACCAATGATTTGGGTTGGGAAAATGTTTACGTTGAGCAGCTCAAGAACCTGATGCGAGAAGGCGACGTTTTCGTGGCGATTAGTGTTCACGGAGGCTCTGGGGCAGACGTGGCTGGCCTCTGGTCTCAGAACCTTTTGAAGGCAGCCAAGTTTGTGAAAGAAAATGGCGGGAAGGTTGTTGGGTTGGCTGGTTTCGACGGAGGAGCCCTGAAACAGATAGCCGATGCTTGTGTAGTCGTGCCTATAGACTCCACGCCACAAGTGGAGGGCTTCCACTCCGTATTGTCGCATCTCATATGCGCTAGACTGCGCGAATTGATAGGAGAGTCGCAAAATGAAGCGTATCATCATATGGGTAGACAGCAAGAACGAAAAATTCGATAAGACCCTTGAGAATCTCAAGAAATTGCTGAGTTCAACAGGGCTCAATTACAGTATCATAGATATCTGCGAACTCGCAGAACAAGGAGACAACAAATGAATAGAGCAGTTTTTCTTGACAGAGACGGTGTCATAAACGAGATTGCCTATTTTCCAGAGCTGGGGCTGCTAGACTCACCTCTCAACGTCAAGCAGTTCAAGTTACTGCCCAAAGTAGCCGAGGCGATAATGGTCCTCAACCGTCTAGACCTCAAGGTAATAGTCGTGTCAAACCAGCCTGCAATTGCAAAGGGAAAAATGACGATGAAGACCTTTGAGGAAATAAGGCTGAAGATGAAAAGGGAACTTGAAAGAAGAGGCGCTCATTTAGACGATGAGTACTACTGTTTTCATCATCCCTCAGCAAAAGCCGCCAAGTACAGGGCCAGCTGCGATTGTAGGAAGCCAAGGCTGGGTCTATTTTTGAAGGCTGCAAAGGGTTTCGGGTTGGATCTGAAAAAATGCTACGTGGTCGGTGACAGCCTTACAGACGTCAAGGCCGCCAAGGCGGTCGGTTGCCGAACCATCTTGATCGGTTCTTTGAAATGTGATCTTTGCAGATTCATGGAGGTTGAGGGCGTCAAACCCGACCACATCGTTGCCGATTTGCTTGAGGCCTCAAAAATCATTGAGAGGGAAATCAGCGAAAGCGTCAAGCCAGACTTGATAATGTCAAAAGCGTTTCGCACATCTAAAATCATCAAGAGGTGAATGAAGTGGAGATATTTCTTGATACGGCAAGCGCGAAAGAAATAAGGGAGATGTTGCCCTGGGGCATCATCAGCGGCGTCACAACAAACCAGAAAATCTTCCTAGCTGAGAAAGGCATAAACTTCAAAGACAGGGTGCTCGAAATCCTGTCGCTCGTAGACGGGCCGATAAGCGTAGAGCTTACCAAGACACGCGAAGGCGACGATGAGTTAATCCAAGAAGCAAAAGAGTACTCGAACTGGAACCCAAAGAACATCATAATCAAAGTTCCAATGTTCGGCGACGGCCGCGGACTTCGAATCGTCAGCAGGCTCAAGAAGGAAAAAATCAAGACAAACATGACTTGCCTGATAACCACGAATCAGGTCATGTTAGCAGCTAAGGCCGGAGCCACCTACGCCAGCATATTCTTTAACCGCGTACGGGACTCAGGCATCGACCCAATAAAAGTCATACAAGAGTCAAAGCGCATAATAGAAGAAGGACGATTCCCCACGAAGATCATCGTAGGCAGCATCAGAAAACCCGAAGATGTCAACGAAGCAGCTGCAGCCGGAGCCCACATCATAACCATACCCTACAAGATTCTCGTACAGATGCCCCTTCATCAGAAGACTGAGGACACCATAAGAGAATTCGACCAAGCATGGGTGGAGTTCAAGAAGGCTGAAGCCTCAACGTGACCCGCAAGATTATTGCCATCGTTCTCGCAGGCGGATACGCCAAGAGGCTTTGGCCACTGACATTAGACAAACCTAAAGCGCTACTGCCTGTAGCTGGCAAACCCATCATCAACTATATCGTTGAGAAGCTTGTCTCACTAGAACCGCCATTGTCCGAGATTATCTTGTCGACAAACTTGAAATTCCTCTCACAATTCGAAGAATGGCTAGAAAATGGCAAATATCATAACATGAAAATCATCCCCGACGAGTCACGTAGTGAGAGGGAAAAACTGGGCGCGGTAAAAGCCCTCGCTGATATCGTTGATAAGATAGACGGCGAGGAAACCCTAGTCTTAGCAGGTGACAGCCTGTTCACTGATAGGCTTGAAGGTTTCGTTCGCTTTTTCCATAAAAGACACGTTGCAACCGTCGCCTTATACCATGCCAGAAACTTGGCTGAGACACGGAAAGGCTCCTCGGTGACAATAAATGAGAGTAACATGATTCAGGAATTCGTGGAAAAACCTTCAAATCCTAAGAGTACCGTCGTCGGCGCATGTCTATATGTTTTTCCGACAGGCATAATCGGAAGACTGAAGGAGTATCTAACTCTTGGGCAGACAACAGACGAGCCAGGAAGATTTATCGAGTGGCTTTACCTGCAGGAACCTGTTTACGGCTATCTACTCAAAGACTATCTGTGGGATATAGGAACGATAGACTCATACAAAGCTGCCGATGAGCATTTTGCTAGAAGATTAAGAGAAAACAAGAGGATATACTAACACAGTACCTACTAGTTATCGTTTCAAAATCTCTTCTGCCAATTCTCTTGCTGCTTTTTCAACGGCTTGCGAACTGCTCATGCTTGGCTTCCATCCTACAGATCTTAGCTTGGTGTTGACAGGACAATTGAATTGTGTATGGCCCTTCAATGGATCAAGATAAACAAATTCAACATGCCTTTTTAGTGCAGATCCTATTAATGTTGCAACCTCGTTCACAGACGTGGTATCGTCCGAAGACAAGTTGTATACAGTGTTAACAGGGATCATTTCTAGATTAGTAAGTGTCTTTACTACATCGTCAACATGAATAAAGTTTGACCTTTGATTTCCGTCGCCGTGAATATGTATCTTTCCATGTTCTTTATAAGAGTGCAAGAAGTCATGTATCACGCCGTGGTCCATTCCTGAACCAACAACCGTGCTAAAACGGAAAATCCAAAACTTGATGCTGTGTTTGTGAGCACAGGTTCTGATAAGGGATTCTGAAGCAACCTTGCTTGATCCATATAGAGAAATCGGATCTAAAGCATCTCCCTCGCTACTGCTAAGCATTGTTTCACCATATACTGCTCCGCCACTTGAATAGACCATGTTTTGGATTCCATGTTTAACCATAGCCTCCAGCATGTTAGCTGTTCCGTCGACGTTCCGTCTGTATGATTCGAAGTTATCCTTTTCTATCACGGAATCTGAAGCCAAGTGATAAACGATTTCAAATTTCCCTTCATCTTCAAAGAATTGCGTGACCGCATTTTGGTTTGCCATGTCAATATGATGATACGTTGGTCCTGCAATTGATGAAGAGCCTTTTGCGCTCATATCGTCAAGGACATGAATGGTTTTTTTATCCTCGAGTTTCTCTATTAGATGCTTGCCTATGAAACCAGCTCCTCCGGTTATCAAAATCTTATCCTTCATTACCCCTTCGCCTTCTTCTTTGCCCTTTTATGTCTCTCACTATTGTTGATCGAAAAATAATTATCTTTCGCCTATGGGTGAGTTCTTGACGCGCGCGTCCATTCTCGAATCAGGTGCATGAAGACTCAAAGGAGGATGGCTTTTCTGAGCCGAGAAGATTTAAGAGTCGCAGTCATCGGACTTGGCAAAATGGGTCTGGTCCATTCATGTATACTAAATGTCTTGCCAAATGTCAAACTCGCGGCCGTATGTGAAAAAAGCGGTATGACACGTAGATTTCTCAGGAAACTGTTCAAGAATGCACGTATGATTGATGACGCGGAGAAGCTTTCGAGCCTTGATCTTGATGCAGTATACGTGACAACCCCCATACCTTCTCATTTTGCGATTGCCAAACTTCTGTACTCAGAAGGGATAGTGCAGAACATTTTTGTTGAGAAGACTCTTGCATCAAGTTACGAACAGGCTAAGGAAATATGCATGTTTGCGCGTCGTTTTGGGGGAACGAACATGGTCGGCTACGTGAGAAGGTTTTACGTAACATTCAACAAGGCTAAGGCTCTATTGGAAGCGGATGCGATAGGCGAAGTGCGCGCTTTTAAGACATACGGATATTCCGCGGATTTTGCAGAGAGCGGTGAAACGAGAGTGGGCGGTTCTAGGGGCGGGGTTCTCATGGACCTAGGTTGCCATGCTATAGACTTGGCCTTGTGGTTCTTTGGTGACTTAGACGTTGAAACTGCTAAAATCAATTCTGTTTCTGACGGGGGTTCAGAGGATTTCGTTCATTTCGAAGTCAAAGCAAAAGATCTAGAAGGGGAGTTTGACGTTTCTTGGTGCAAACCGAACTATCGTATGCCCGAGGTGGGATTTGCAATAAGTGGTTCCAAGGGGGTTTTGGAAGTAAACGATGACTTTGTGCAGTTGAAACTAAGGGACGCTAAACCTCTACGTTGGTATCGGCATGATCTTAACGACAATGTGGATTTCTGGCTGGGAGAGCCTGAGTATTTCCGGGAAGATCAGCACTTTGTGAATTTGAGTTTGAATAATGGAGAGGCCGAGCCGAACTTCGAATGTGCTGCAAAGACAGATGAAATCATTGCCAAAGTGAAAAGCAAGGCTGAAGAAAATGAGTGACGTCAAAGAAAAAGTGCTTCTAGTTGGCGATAATCCCTTCCATGGCATAAGCCACTTGTCGCAAGAAAGGAGCCGAACGAGAGGTGATGACTCGACTTTGGCGGAACAGGCTGCTAACCTAGTTATGATTTCGCACGAGAACGGCGCCGACGGTTTTATGTTTTCAGTGAGCGATCTGACTCTTTCAATTCTGAGAAAGATCAAGGGATCAGGGAGAAACGTTTCCCTCGACCTTTACCCGATTGTGCCCTACATGTATGAATACGTTAGATTGGCCAATCTCTTGGGAGGGATTCCTGGCTTAGCAAGGAAATTTGCAAGAGAGCTTGTCACGTCGAGAAACCTCAAGGCGATTGTGTATGGGTTGGATGCCGCGGCAAGAGCTGATGTAACGTCACTCACCAAGGCTTACTTGACATACGAGATCTCGAGGATAAAGTCTTCAGCAGGAAAACAGGCGAATCTGTGCTCAATGTTGCTTCACCAAAGCATAACAGACATGACGCTTGCTCTCGACATGGATTGGTTTTTCGAGGCATACATAGACTTTATGTCAAACCAAGGAATGACTCCAGGGTTCAACACTGGCAACTTCGTGTATCTGGTGGACAAGTTCGAAGCTTGGGGTTTAGGTCTGGACAGGATCATAATAGCTGCTCCGTTCAACAAGGCAGGTTTTCAGATGAACCCATCGAGAATGGAGTGTGAGAAAATCCTGTCAGGTATTAAGAACCCGATGGTCATCGCGATAAGCATATTCGCAGCTGGGTATCTCAACCCTTCAGAGGCAATAGACTACATTGCAACGTTGCCCAACGTGAAAGGGGTTGCGGTCGGTGTGTCAAGAGAAAATCATGCGCGGGACACGTTCAAGCTTCTTAAAGAGAAACTCGGCGACTAAGAATCGTTGTGATGACGTGTGCGTCTAAATCGACAGACAGATTATTAGGATGATAATATGGATACCCTAAGGTTGTGTCTGATAACTCCAGAATTCTTACCTACGTGGGGAGGTATAGGCAATTATGCCGTTGAACTAGCCAGGCATTTGCCGAAGGACATTGAGGTTCATATTGTTACTCCAAATCGTGAGCGTCTTGGCGGGCAAAAAGTATCATCATCTGACTATGACTTTTCGGAGTATTTCGGAGAAAATGTTCGGGTCCACTTTGTCTGCAGAGCAACAGACACTTTTTTCTACAACGCTCGTTTCCAATCTGCGTGCCTGAAATACATTCCAGAACTTGTGAAAAAAGAGCGAATTGATATCTTACATTTTGCACACCACATGACGGGCCTTCTGCTAGAGCTTGAGAGGTTCAATATTCCCACAGTAACGACGATTCACAATACTTTTCAAGGACAGAGAGAAGGAACAAAGATGTCAGGGATGGCTTTCGGGGAGTTGGAATTCTCTGAGAAAGCTGAGTTTTTGACCTATCCGTTCTTGAGGCTTACGGAAATTCTTTACTTTCTAAGGGCGAGAAACTATATCACCGTCTCCAACTGGATGAAGAACCAGTTGCAGAAGCAATATTTAAAACTGAATCACTGTCCGATTTTTGTAACTCCTGTCTCAATCGACACAAAGTTGTATTCTCCAAGCAAGGAAGAAAAGCCGCCTGACAAAGATATTGTTCTGTTTACTGGGCGCATGATAGCCGCAAAAGGGATACGGTACGTAGTCGAGGCAATACCAAGTGTTCTTCAACAGTATCCAGATGCTTTCTTTGCGTTCATTGGAGGTGGTAATTATTTGCCCTATGAGCGACGGCTAAAGGACATTGGCATTCCAGAGAAAAACTTCGCGTTTCTTGGATATTTGAAAAGCTCGAATGAACTAATAAAATACTACAGAGCCTGCAGTGTCTATGTGGCCCCGACAACTTTGTGGGAGAACCTTCCGGCTCGGGTGTTAGAAGCCATGGCTTGCGGGGCTCCTGTGGTCGCGTCGAATGTCTGTGCTCTTCCTGAAGCGATAGACAACGGTTTGGACGGAATATTGATACCTTCTGGTTCCGTGAGTGAATTGGTCAACTCCATTTGCACATTGTTAGGTGACCGGAATTTGCGAAGAGATATGGGAAACAATGCTAGAAAAAAGATTCTGAAGAAGTTCAGTTGGGACGTGAATGCGATTCGCCCAGTGGAGGCGTACAAGAGCATCTTAGGACGAGGTTAGCGCGCACTGAGAAGTCAGTCTTTGAACCTTAGTTCATATTACGATGCGTTGGAACTCGAATTAAGAGCGAGGTCTCCACGAATATGAAAGTCTGTTTTATATCGTATGAGTATCCGCCCAGGAATCTGGGAGGAGCAGGGACTTATGCAGGTCTACTTGTGGAGGGGTTAAAGAAAAGAGGGGTTGATACCTGCACTATAACAGTCGGAGAAAAGACCGATAGTGACCAGAAAACATATAGATTATCACTTCGTGATACAACATACATTCGACGGGTCTTTTTCATAAGTCTGGCTTTGAGTCTATTGGATAAGCTTAATGGAAAGCACAAATTTGATTTGGTTCATTTTAATGAGCCTCACATAGTTACTAGGAGTCCTAAACTGCCGATGGTGTGCACCTTTCATGGAACCCAGCTCCATGAACTTGAGATGAGTCTTCAAGGTCAAAGCCTACTGAACATGGAAGGCATTAGGGACGTGCTTGTTAAAAACCCAGTCGGATATTTCTCCGATATTATTACATGTCGAATGTCTGATAAGATCATCGGTCCATGTCCTGATTTGATCAGGCTCTTGAAATATTGTTTCGTTGACATGAAGAAAATCAACATAGTTCCGAATGGAATTGATCCTGGAATGTTTGATAAGATTACCTGTGACGCTACCCTTTTAGATAAGTACACTCTGGACAAAGAGAGTTTTGTGTTATACATGGGAAGACTCTATTCCTTAAAGGGAATACACTACTTAATCAGAGCCTTTCAAAAACTAAAAAAAGAATACAAGAAACTCAAACTAGTAATAGCCGGAACCGGAAACTTTGAACCTTACCTCAGGAAAATCGCCAAAGACACCAAAGACATAATCTTCGTGGGATATATCGATTCTATGATGGTTAAGAAGTCATTGTATGAGAATTGTCTAGCCGTTGTGGTTCCCTCGATTTACGAAACATTTCCCATGGTAGTGCTTGAAGCGATGGTCTGCAGTAAGCCTGTCATAGCAAGCAATGCAGGGGGGATTCCCATAATAGTGAAACACGGAGAAAATGGCTTTCTTGTGAAACCCAGAGACGTAGGAGGAATTGAAACTTCTATCATAAGGCTATGTGAAGATTCAGAATTGAGGAGAAAAATGGGGATCATTGGTAGGAGATTGGTTGAGGAAGAGTTTTCAGTTGACAAGATGGTTAGCGGTACGTTGAAAGTGTACGAATCTCTGTTGTAGAGCGTCTAGGTACGCTTGGATTTAATTCTCTGGTGATTTGACTCATTCCTAGCAAGCGGAAAGCTATTTTATAAGTGATTGAAAAAGACGCTCAGACGAGCTAAATAATGCCGTTGCTGCTTCAGCCGATATTTTCGCTTGACCTGCTCTTCTCAACTTTTCTTGTGGTTCAGCCTTTGGGTTTCCCTCTGGAGCGCGGAAGAAGCCGACGAAGATTGAGCTTGAGGAACTCTGCCCCTTTTGGCTTCATGGCCCACGCTATTTTCTTTTTCAGCCCAGTTCCAGTTTTCAAGCAAAGCATGCTATGCTGTACTGGAGTTAGCGCGCGTTTACCCAAGATGGTAGCGAATATGGCGACGGCGTAGCCCACGCAGAACACCAGGCACGCGTGTATGCAAGCATTACGAAGACCCCTCCACGTGAACCTGCTACAGGCGCACGCGTGTTAAGGAACGGTTGGAGAGTTAGCGAAGATCCACGTGAGGCTAGTCAATGGATCTGAACATAGCAATTATCAATCCGATTCTCCGTACGGCCAACGTAGAGTCGTCTCTGTTCGTTGAACGGCCGCGCTCTATCCCTACGACAGAGTTGACAGAAATCAATATAGTCGAACTTGCAGATGCGCTCACAGCTTTGGGCAATCATGTGACGCTGTACGCGGTAGGTCAGTTCCTAGAGTGCGAGGAGATCCATATAAGTAACCGATTAACCATCTGTGCAGTACCTGCTAGGCTGCCGCTAGTATTTCCTCCCGGGCTCCTTCCCTTCACGCCGAGCCTCGCCAAGTCTTTACAATTGCGTGAGGCCGATGTTATCCAAAGCGGTGAGTTCCACACCTTCACGACCTTCTTCGCCTCACTTTTCGCTGTTAACGCCCAGATTCCTTTCATCGTATGGCAAGAAAACTTTCGTTACATGCGCATGCCCGGCATGTGGTTCCAAAAATGCTTAGAGCTCACTACGGGCCGCTCTATTCGCGCCGGGACCACCCAGTTCATACTTCGCACGACAAAAGCGAAGGCCTTTTTGCTCGAGATAGGTGTACCACAGTCAGCAATTGGCCCTTGGATCCCAACGGGCATTAATGGAAGTTCATTCAGACCAGGACCTAGAAAGTTTCTTCCAAAGGATTTCGGCTTCCCAAAAGATTGTGCGGTTGTCCTTGTGGTCGCGCGGCTCAGCCCAGGCAAAGGTGTGGATCTCGCGATTCAAGCAATTGCTCTCTTGAGGAAGAATGGAAAGAAAGTTGGTCTACTCGTCCGAGGTTCTGGACCGGAGCTGAGTTACTTGAGGACCCTAGCGAAGGAGCTAGGGGTTCATGATTTCGTGCGTTTCCTCGACCGCCAGTCACGATCGGAGATGGTAAACCTATACAATTCATCTGACATTTTCCTGTTAGCGAGCCGTGCGCGCACGCTCGTTTCCACTGAAGATGTCTTTCCCTTCTGTCTTTTGGAGGCAGGAGCCTGTGGCCTTCCATCGGTCACGACGCGGGTCGGCTCTGTAGAGGACTTCGTTCAGGACGGCTTAAACGGGCTGCTAGTGCCGCCGAACTCGGTCGAAGCGATCGCGACAGGAATCGGTCGACTTCTGGCGGACGATAGCCTTAGAGAAGCCATGGGAAAAAAGGCGCGTCAACGTTTCGGAGAAGCTTTTGATATACGCGTTGTAGCCGCGAGGCTCGCAAAAGTGTACCGAGACTTGCGAAGTTTCCCATGATCAATTCGACTAAGGTCTAAGCGTGCGCATACCTGTACTTATATTGGCTGAAAATGGTTTTATTCTCTTTTGAGCTCTGAAAGCAGTTTTGAATTTCTGAAGTTTCCGTTTTTTGTAGGAGTAGTCCTGCTCTTAAATGCGCGCACGCCACTAAGAAGGCTACAAAATGAAGTTTCTTATAGTTTCAACTAATCAGAGACTTGCGGGGTATCTCGAATTCGCTGAAGCGCTGTCTTCCTTAGGAGTTGAAACCACTTGTGTAAGTGAATCAGGATCCTGTTTCCTTGGCGAATCGAGACCACTGCATTTGATCCCTTTCCCCAGAGTCCTTTTTGGACTTATTAATGAGTTCCGTCCAGACTACCTGATGACGGATTCTCCCTACTACATACCATATATGGCAAAATTGGTCGGTCAGCGCGTCTTCCTTCACATGCGGGGTGATGCGTGGAATGAGACTTACTTAGAGAGGGGGAAAAATCCGTCAGTTTTCCAAAGAATATACGGGTACTACTCGACTGAGGTTGTTATGTCAAACATCAAAAAAGCTCACTTGATTCTTCCCAACAGCAAGTGGCTGGATGAGCAAGTTAAGAAGCACCTGCCAAACTGTCCAACCCAAGTTCTTTACGTAGGAATAAACGCTAAGAAATGGGATCCAAGCCAGAATTCAAGAGCGAATAGGAAATTGGATCTTAAACATCCGGCCGCGATAAGCACATTTCCATTCGACATCTACGAGAAAGTTTCGGGATTGCTGAAATTCGTGAGAGTCATCAAAAGGATGCCTGATGTAAATTTCTATTTTGCAGGCGACGGTTCCTATCTTCCCTTGGTCAAAGCACACTGTCCTTCAAACATGTTCCTTATCGGCAAAGCCACTGAGAATGAAGTTCAGAGTCTGCTGGAAAGTGGAGATTTGTTTGTGCACCCATCTGGACTGGACGCTTTGCCAAGAAGCGTCAAAGAAGCGTCTCTAATGGAAAAGCCTATAGTAGCGTCAGATGTGGGCGGAATACCTGAGATAGTCAAAGACAACCATACGGGGTATCTGTGCAAAATCAATGAGGCTGAGCAATGGATCGAGAAAATACGATATTTGCTGGATAACCCGAGTGTGGCAAGAAGGTTCGGCAGAAATGCTCGAGAATTTGTGATAAGAACGTTTGACTGGAGAAAGATCGCAGTGGATTTTGTAAGTAATCTCAAATCCTTCTGTTACGAAGTCGATAAATAGCGCGCCTTGATTGGAGATAATGAAAAATATAGGTGAATGAATTTGAAGCCAAAAGTCGCAATAGTTGGTGGAGCTGGGTTCATTGGCAAATCATTGGCTGAACATCTTTCAAAGACTTTTCAGGTGAAGATACTGGACGTTAGGGAAGCTCCAGAACCTCTGAGAAAAATAGTAGACTATGCTCGTTGTGATGTCACGAACTATCAAGAAGTCGTGAATGGCCTTGGAGACGTAGATCTTGTAATCCATACTGTTATCGTCCAGATTCCCTTGATAAACGAGCAGAAGTCTCTAGGTTATAAAGTGAACGTGATTGGGACTCAAAATATCTGCAGTGCAGTTGAAAAAAACCAGAGAGTCAAAGGAATGATATTGGCGGGCACTTGGCACACTATTGGTGAGAGAGATCTCAAAGGAGTCATTGATGAAGAGTTTGGGTTTAGGCCTGACAAGGTTGAAGCCAGGGCTAGACTATATGCGCTGTCTAAAATGGCTCAGGAAGCTATCGTGCGCTACCACGATGAGATGTCCACCAAGATCTATGGTGTTTTAAGGATGGGAACAGTGCTTGGTGAGGGCATGCCAGAGGAGACTGCAGCCAATATTTTCATAAAGCGGGGTCTTCGTGGAGAGCCTATGACTCCCTTTAAGCATAGCATGTACCGACCCATGCTCTATGTGGACGTAAGAGATATCTGTAGTGCATATGAGACCTACGCATTGAACATTCTCAACGGTAAATTCGCGAAGAGTGACAACAGTTTGGCTCATATAATCAATGTCTATTATCCTCAACCAATCACGATTCTTGAGCTTGCCCAAATCACGAAGAGGGTGATTACAAAATGTACAAATGGCCAACTGAAACCCAAAGTGGAAATTCTCGATAAAGGTATTGCCTCTCTGTTCAAAGAGGACGATATAAAGAGAATAAAGGTTGACATAGAGAAGGCGAGAAGCCTCTTAGGGGTAGAAAGACTGAGAAGCCCAGAGGAATCATTGGCTGATTTGGTTGCATCACAACTTGCGCGCATCTGAGATCAGCGTGCGCTACATGTTTGATCCGAAATTGGCGTAACGTGCGCCAGCTTGTTGCTAATTCGGAGAAATATGGATATTAGCCAATCCAGAGACAAGCCGCCATGTTTCGCAATCATTATGCAGAGGCTCGTGAAGGGGAGGTAAACTATTTGCACACTGAGGAATTGTTTGCAAAGTACTTAAAAGCCGTGACGAAAGAGGGACTGGCCAGATCTGAGGAAAACTTGGTATTCTATCTTGAGTATCTTTTTCAAGGCATACGTTTTCTTGGAAAATCAATGATAGATATAGGAAGCGGTTCTGGCATATACAGCCTTTATGCTGCAATTATGGGGGCCAAGGAAGTTGTTTGTCTCGAACCAGAAGCAGAAGGAAGCAATGGTGAGGCCTTAAGGAAATTCAACTCACTCTTCACCACCCTTTCATTGAGCAACATCATTCTTCAGAAGGTTCGCTTTCAGGATTTTGAACCAGACAATAAAAGATTTGACATTATATTCTTGCATGCTTCGATAAATCACCTGGATGAACAAGCATGCATTAGACTGCAGTATGACGAACGTGCGAGAATAAGATATGGATCAGTATTTGAGAAGATGAACAAGATATCCAAGCCAGGCGCAAAACTAATTGTAAGCGATTGTTCAAGATATAATTTCTTTGCTCAACTCGGAATTAAGAACCCGATTGTGCCAGTAATTGAATGGCAGAAGCATCAATCACCAGAATTTTGGAGCAATATGCTGTCCAATTACGGTTTTACAAATCCACAGATATATTGGAGTTCATTTAGCTTTCTGCGCAAACCTGGTAGACTTCTGCTGGACAATCGCTTTGCATCCTATTTTCTAACGAGCGTATTTCTGCTTGTCATGGACAAGGGTAATACAGAAGATCGTTCGATGTCAACGCTCACTTCAGCTACCAAGAATTTCAAAAGAAGTCCGGATTCGGGGTTCTGAGGTTGAACGTCTCTCGTGCATCAAAACTATTTCTTCTCATTGCGATCATGCTCTTGATCGGCAACACTATAGCTATTTCTAGAGATTATCAGGATAGTTGGGTTCTTGAAGGATTAGAAATACCCATCGCACTGTTCGTGATAGTCTATGCGATAACTTTTTTTTCGGAAACACGAAAATCAAGGATGGTCGGTCTTGCGTTAATAGGCAGGGCTGTCTTTCTTTTGATTCCGAATTTGAAATATGCTTGGTTTCAAGGAACATGGATTGATGAGTATGTACAGTATGCTTTGACAAAATACGTAAGCCTAACAGGGCACATTTGTACCATTGGCACCTACAATTCCACAAATTACTTTACTAGTTTCGCAGCTTACATAACTTCTCCATTTATGCATCTCTCGTTTTCCATCTTTTCGATTGTTTCAAGTGTGTCAGTGGTGGACTTGATGAAATATCTTCCAGTTTTTTGGTCGCTAGTTTACCCGCTTCTTACGTACATCATAGTTGAAAAAATGGAGTTTAGACAGCGAAATGGTCTCCTCAGATATGCTCTATTCTTTTCATCGGTTCCGATTAGTGTTGATCAATATGTCGTTGGTGGAGGTCTATTTGGTAGCCTGTTTGTGTCTCTAGTTCTAGTCGTTCTTCTAGTCGTTCTTCAGAAGAAGAATCGACTTTTATGGGTTGTCTATGCTGTTCTCGTTTTCGCTCTCGCGGCAGGGCATTCGGTGACTTCAATCATCCTGAGCGTGTGTCTTCTGCTCATAGTGGTGATCCAAAGGTTTTCACATCTCCTGCCAAAGTTGCATCTGCAAGCGTCGACTGCATTGTTATTTGCATCAATAAGTGCAGCTTGGCTAATGTTCATAGCAAGTTTCACGTTGCAATCGATCACAAGCTTGTTTTTTGTTGGTGTGCCAACAGGCGTTACTCCTCCTTCAGAATACATATCTTCAACTTTTTTTGAACACGTTCGAGTCAACTTATTGTCGGCAATTAAGTCGTTCATAGTTTTTTACGGCGCAGATGCTCTTTTTCTGATTCTATCACTTGGAGGGTTAATAGTCCTTCTAAGAAGGCGGGAAAAATTGAACAGTGCGACAAGCTTCCTTCTCCTTTTCGGATGGCTTATACTTTTGCTAATGGTCCTCGGATATTTTCTAAAAGTAGGTGCACCTCGGTTACTCTTTTTCATACGGCTTTTATATCCGGTCCTTGCTGGACTATTTGTTCTGCAAATAAGCGTGCGCGTGCGGAGCAGAAAGGTCAGAATAGGGATACTTTCAGGTATATTCTTGTCAGTTATGCTACTTGCCACGGTCGAGTTCTACGGCTATCAGCCCCTTATTAGTCCCGCAAACGTTCTTTACAAGGGTGTGCCAGCCAACATACCTATCAGCTCCGTAAATCTAGCTAACTCGATATATCAAAGACAAGTGATAGGGTTTGCCGAGAATCATATCAACGGCATAATCGCTGCTCAAACCATAACAGCAAATATTATCGTGGGATTAGCGCCTATCAACTATTCAATTGCAAACGTAGTTAGTTACTATCCTATTAATAAGACTCAACCAACAGTGAGTTACGACTATTTCATTGTCTCACTTCCTGGAAAAGCCGGAGCACCACCATCTGTCCCACCACCGCTGCAAACAACAGAAATAATAAGCGAATACATACAGAACTCAAGTATTATCTACACAAATGGGGAATCGTATATACTTGGTCAGTATATACCCTAGCAAGTGTAGCAAGTTGCTCTTTGAGAAACTGAAACAGAATATGCGCGTTACCTTGTCCATTGAAAGGTTAAGAATGGTCACAAGTCTTCTTTTGTCTTTTCGGGTTTGATTTGGGCTTGTTTGGTGGGTAAATCTTGGTCGTGTTGAATGATGGCAAATCACAGCGTGCTCGAGTTCTTCCATAAATTGCTGAGACTGCAACCAGCCCGCTAGGGGCGTGAAGGCGTGCGCAACAGAGCCAAACACAGATTCAGACCCAGAACTGTCCCCAAACCCGAAAACTAAGAATTATATCTATTTTGGACCAATTTCCGAACAAAGCAGCGCGCAAGGGAATGCTGGCACGCACAAGAATCTGACTCGCATTTGATGTCACATCGAGTGTAAGGTGAAGACAATGGATATGTATAACAAATACGTTCCATTAATGCCCATCTGCAAATCTCTCTCGCAACTGTATCGCTTTTCTGTCTATTTTCTCGAAAAGCCGAAGATGCAACTCAAGAATGGAATGTTCATTATATCTGTCGACGTTGACGTTGGGAGCAAGGAACTTGCAATAATCAATGGAGGAAACAATGACGCCAACGTAAGTAGTCGTTTTAGCGAATATTCTGTTGGAGAAATAGAAGAGTGGGCTCTCCCCCTATTTGTCGATTTGTTCAATCGTTTTGAGATCCCGGTAACCTTTGCTCTCCGTGGACAACTAACTGAGGTTTGTGACTCCATCCTCGAACTTCTTCTGAAATCTTCCGTAAAGCACGATATCGGGGCGCATGGATACTATCATAAAAACTTCAAAAACCTCTCTAATGATGAGGCTGAAAATGAACTAAAGCTGATATCAGATGGTATGAAGGGGTTTGGTATTATCCCAAGAAGTTTCGTTTTTCCTCGAAATAACGTCGCTCATTTAGACCTTCTCGAGAGGTATGGGTACAAATGCTACCGAGGCGCCGATCTTGGCCTGGGTATAGAGAAAAAAGGGCAATTGTGTAACATTCGACCGAGTTATCCCATTGATTTGAGCACAAGCTTCAAGTTTCTAAAAATGACTCTTAATCTCTGCATTGCTAGAAAGCAGTCACTCCATGTCTGGTTCCATTTATGGAATTGGTCCTGCCATTCTGGATGTGTAAGAACGAAGGAATCGATGCAAAGGAGCATTTATAGGTTTTTTTCCCCACTCTTTGAATACGTCAAACAGAAAGAGAAGAGTGGCGTCCTGTCGCTTGAAACCATGCTATCAGCAGCGGAAAAAGTAGAGGAGCTTATCTAATAGTAACGCTATTGATCTCAAGCACGCGTCATTTATGTCTCGAGTCCAGCTGATATTCTTTAAGATCCGTTACGGAACTTGAGGTGAACTCATTCTTGTCAAATTCTGGTGACGGAATTTGGAATAACCCACGTGCAATCGTTTCACCGAAAGGTTTGATCAAGATACTGAGAACGACCACTAACTTTTGGAGTGCTTTGGTTTTGATATTTCTGAAGGACAGGAGACGCATTGCATTCAGGAATGGCTCAACATTTCGGTTGAATTGGATCGAGTACTGCACAGTGAGGGACAATATTTCGTTAGGTTGCACAGTTAGGCAAGTTGACGAAAACCTGTTCAAAATCAGAAGTGGCAAGCTAGAGCTTCTTGGATCCATAGACCTGCTTTCGGAATTCTACGCATTAAGAGATGGAATCTACAATTGTGATTTTCGCGACAAGATAGTTTTGGATGTTGGTGGATTTCAGGGTGAATCAGCTGTGTTCTTTTCAAGCATGGGCGCGAAGAAAGTCATCATATACGAGCCAGTTGTTGCACATCACGAACTCATTAGACAAAACGTAATTTCGAACAATGTCAACGCTGAACTCCATGAAGAAGGTGTTGGAAACGTAGAAGGATTTCAGACAATCCACTACGAAAAAGCTAACGTTGATTTTGGGATTTTGAGCAAGGGGCAACGGACGATGGAAATAAGAATCAGAAATGTTGAAAAAGTCATAGAAGAGAGTCAAGCTGACATAGCAAAGTTCGACTGCGAAGGAGCAGAAGAGAGTCTAGTCTATTTACCTAGAGAAGTCATTAGGAAAATTGATTCCTACATGATCGAAGCACACTCAGCTGAAATCAGGGAAGCGATAATCAAAAAGTTTCAACGTTCAGGTTTTAAGGTTAAAAAAGAGATCGGTTGTTCTGGACACACCTCCGTGATTCACTTTGAGAAAAACAGTACATGTGTGGACATTTGAATTGTGAAACCTTGCAAGAAGGATAACACGCGTTGACCTCCGCTCTCAAATGGTAAGAAACTGAATGCAGGAAGCTGGATTTGGTTAAGTCACTTCACCTGCATATTCTAGGATCATCTCACCGCCAACATACTTGCGATCAGAGCGTAGACAAAGGCAGAGGCTCGATTTTTGCCAGTCACCTCATGACTATCTGTCCTGTCTGACTTTGAAAATCCGCTGTAACTGTGCAGTTTTCGAATTCTCTTGTCCAAACACTAGCTGCCACTTGCACTTTACTGCCTAATGGTCTTCCGAAGTTTCTGTTGAAATCAGAAGAATAGAAGCCCTTGCTTGAGGCCCAGTATGACTTGAAACAGTAGTACGTGTTAGGCCCATTCATACCCAACATGTAACAACATAATCCGTAGAGATAGTTTGCCTCGGTGTCAGCAGCTTGATTATGCGGTTCAGCTATGACATATTTTCCTGTCACAGATAAAGTTTCCAGCGTGTTTATCCAGTTTAGCGTATCTGTCGCTCCTGTGAAGGCAAAATCCTCCAGATTAGCGGCACCGCAGACATCAGGGTAAACGGTTGATCCGCCTTGCGATCCGTTGTAACAAACAACCTTTTTCCCTACTGCTACTTGAACAGCAGTCAAAAGCGTTCTCATAGCTGTCTGCCACCGTGTGTACTTGGCACCAGTATCGTAGCTGTTCCACCAACTTGCAGAGGGTGCTGGATCAGCGTTCAAGCCGTATATTCCTGTGTAGAAATTCGCCCACACGTCGTCAACCATAACGCCGTCACAACCGTTGGCAACAAGCCATGCGGCGCTGCTTGCGCATATGCCTTGCCACGTTGGGTCTGAAATATTCATGAAAGGTGTACCATCTGCGAAGTGGAGTCTGTTGCCATTGACGTCGTGGAAATAGCAAGTTTCAGGAAAGCTAACTGTAAAGTTGTTGTATGGAGATGAACCGCTTGTGGGAGATTCAGATTCAACGTATCCTATAATGAGAATATTCGGGTTCATGAGCCGAATACTCGGTATGAGCTGGTAGGTTTCTGAACTCATGTAGATCCAGTCAAACTGAGCTGCAAAACCAACATCTTCAGAAGGAACCCCTCCCCAACAAAGCAATGCTTTATGTACCACAGCATTTACCACTGGTATTTGCTGCTGCATTTTGCCTGAGCTGAATATCGTTACTGTTGGAGTATCAGAGGCTGACAAAACAAGAACATTCGCCAGAGTTGCCGATAAGACGACAAAGGAAACGAGCAAGACGGTCGGTACGTTTGTTTTTGTCATAGACTCCCACAGTGCATTGAGTCTCTATACATGCACACGTAGCACGGTTTGTATGCCGCGGTCGCATATATAGCGTATAGCACGACGTAAGACATTCCCTATAAACGTTCCTGTAATTCTGTTCAGCACATATACAAATTGACAAGTTGAATCGAATTCTAGCAAGAGCACGCGCGCTCGTCCAAATGGCAAGAAAAACTGAAGCAAAACTTCATAAACATAACCAATGAGTTGGTGGAACAATCTTCCACCAAGTCATGATGCATAGTTTCAGGACGTGTTGTAGAGAATTCCCACTAACGTGACAGGTGTTCAACAACAGCCAGTCGAAGCCGAGGAACCCACACTTTAGTATCTTGTAACCATTCGTTCTCCTGAGTACTAAAGCGCGTGAATATTCGCGCGCTATAGAGGATTGTTCTATCAGAATTTATTAGTCAAATGTCACCTCACTAGAGTAAGGGGAGTAAGAAATGAAGACGAAAACAGCGCGCTCTACACATTTTGGGAACCGCAGAAATACTAATCGCAACAAGAGAGAGGCTACAAACATGGGTCAAAGTGTCAGCAGAAAAGTCTTTTTTGCCGTAGTTTTAGCCCTGCTAATCGTTGTAGCTGGAAGCACACGCCTCAACTCTCCAGTCAATTATGCGTCGCAACCTCAATTTCTTAATGTTTCCATTTCGCCACCGGGTCCTGCGATGCTTTCGGTTAATCAGACTCAACTGTTCACGGCAGAAGTTGCTAATCAAAGCTTTGGGCCGTTCAGTTATGCATGGACTGATGAAAACGGAACTTTGCTTGGTTCTGGCGCAAGCTACTTGTTTGTTAGTTCTCAAGCTTTTACAAGTGTACGATTGTACGTGACTGTTACATCTAAAGACGGGCAGACAGGTTATTCATATGTTGACTTGGAAGATCCGTACGCAACTCAAAGCATATACTTGGATTCGCTGTTGAGCGGCGGAGCTTCACTTGAAATTCAATATGACGGAGTAGGCTGGTGGCAAATAATCAATGACAGCGGAGCGCAAATTTTCAGCAACAGCAGTCTTGCCGTGGTTGAACAAGACGCCGTAAACGTCTTAGCGCCGAGTGGAGGTCTGATTATTCTCAGGGAGACAATATGGATTAGTTCTGTGGCTATTCCGGGCAATATTGCCGTGTTAAGCTATTATCAAGGCACAATTAACTATTACGGAAGCAACGGCATCAGGTACAATGGTGTGTCTTTGGCGACAACATCAAGCTTTCCGACTTACCCCTACGCTAACCTTACAGGCGTTCCGCAGACGTTTCCTTATGCGAATCTTACAGGCGTTCCGAGTACGTTTCCATACGGCAATTTGACTGGTGCGCCTACAACTTGGCCTTGGGGCAAGATCACGGGAGTCCCGATTTTGCTATATGCGAACGGCACTCAAGCGTTGACATCTAACTGGAACATGGGAGCTTCAGGAACCTACGGCATCAGCGGCTTATCATGGGTGAATGCGACTTCGATTACGATTTCTGGTACTGGCACATTTGGAAACGTAGTTTCGACGCAGCCGATAGGTGATTATTCATATCTGATTTACCTTGATCCCATTACAAATAGATGTACCGCGAAAGCTGCTAATGGTACGATCTGTTGGTCCGCTTCAGGTTGGGATGCTACACCAGTGATACAATCAGCTATTTCTGCAATAAATGCTACGGGATATCCTGGCATAATAGATTTCCTTCCTGGGCAGTATCCAGTTGACAATCTCAACGTAACTGGACTAGTAACGCTAGAGGGACCAGGACCCCTGCCTCAGGTAGCCTGCTTCTACCAAAATGGACCTGCTAACATGATGAATTATCAAGAATCGGCCAATGAGTATGGATTTACACTTAGAGATTTGCAGTTTGGAGGCTCAAGTAGTAGTTATACAACTGGAAGCGGTTTATACGTGGCTCCCTCTAATAATCTGTTTACTCTCAATGATGTCTTCCTAGACAGAGTTACCTTCTATGGTTTTCCAGATTACGGTGTTTACACAACTTGCAGCTGGGGCTGGATGATTGAAAACTGCATATTTGAATATAACTGCGCAAACAATACAGCGGCTTATGGACTTTACGTAGGAGGCAATCAGCCACAAGCCGTTATAACTAACAACAAGATCATCGGTAACTATGGAAACGGTCTTTACTGTGGGGCAGGGGGCTCAATGGTCACGTACAACCAGATAGGAGGCAATGCGGGAACTGGAGCGTGCATTAACGATGCCAACGACGTATGCTTTTCAAATAACCTTGTTGGTTTTAGTAAAGGGAATGGCATAAACGTATCATCAGGCGCATGGAAATCTTCGATTTCGGGGAATCACATATTCTTTAATGGTGGCGAAGGGCTTCACATCTCATATGATTCACCTCATTGCGCAGTGTCAGATAATGTCTTTCACAATAACACTGGCATACAAGCTGATATTTCAGGCCGGATGTGCACGATTTCATCAAACAATTTCGATTTAGGGAGGTATCAAGCACTGAAATTAGATGGTCCAGGCTCAATCGTAACGGCAAATGTTTTCAATGGAAACGGGAATTCAACTACTTGTCAGTTCGCTCTAGAAACTAACAATTGCGCAGTAATGGGAAACACTTTCTACGGGAATGGGTTGTCTGGGTACGGCATACAGATCCCCCAAGGCACTTTAAGCTTGAATGACTTGGTTACAAACAACAACTTCTATGGGCACATTGGAACTTACTGGAGTTTCCAAAACGCTGTCTATTTGTCTATGCCTTGCTTAGCGATTTTGAGAGATAACACTGGAATAAACCTCTTAGGTGCAGGTTCAACATCTTTATACTGGCTAAGCGGAGTCGGATACATCTTTGCTTTGGGGAGAGACGCGACTTACGGTGCTGGTAACGCAACATCAACGTGGACAACTGGTCAAACCTACACCGTGGAAGCTTTCGATGTCAACGTTTACTTGAACGGTGGTGGAAATTCCACAACAGTAGTGGTCAATGGAGTTACAATAGTTTTAGCGGCGCAGATTACTACATTATCCATTCCTGCCCCAGTTGGCACAACCATAACAATAACTGATTCCTCGTCGATGCCCACAATTTCGATAGTGCCTGTACCGCAATGATTCATTCTTTTGGAGTCAAGCGCGCGCCGAAACGAGAAAAACAGCCAAGCTCTCTTGGAAGTAAGACACATGTTAGAAAACATGCTTCTCCAAGCAAAAGGCTCAGGAATCTCACAATAATGAAAAGTCTTCACAGAAGAAGAAATCGGAAAACCAAAGGAAACGGAATAATAGAGACTGTGGCTGCATTACTTCTCTAAGTTCAAGAGGATTATTACCCATGATCAAGAAATGGATGCTGCTGGCTTGCATCTTGATTTTGTTATCTCCTTCCAGTTTGACAGCAGTCACTCAAGACTTTGCTCCGTATCGCAACGAAGGAAATGAATACGGAAATCTAAGTGATATGTCTCTTGAGACCGTGATTAGCCGCAGAATCTCGATTCGCGAATTTGATCTGAACACTACGGTTCCTTCGGAATTGGTTTCCGAAGTTCTTTGGGCAGCCTACGGCTATTCATGGCGAGGAAGAACCGTTCCAAGCTTGACCGGTTATCCTGTGATAGTCTATGTCAGCAACGAGACGGCCACCTACAGGTTTGTCCCAGAAAACCAGACCCTCACTCTTTTTAAGATCGGAGACTACAGAGAGCTTGGCCTAGGAGGAGGTTGGGGCTACGATGCTCCAATACAACTGTACATAGTACTCGACACGGATATTTTTCCAGACATCCTTTGGGGAAACGCCGACGCAGGATGTGCAATTCAGAACATTTACCTAATGGCGAACGCGCTAAATCTCGGAACGGTCTGTACGTACCCAAATAGAACCGACATCAGTCAAGGGCTAGGTTTGCCCGTGAACGAGCAAGTTCTATACAAGATGCCTCTAGGATATCCTTCGCCTCCATACGCTGAGTACCAAAACCTCGTACCAACATCTCGCCCGTCCTCGCCAGAACTCCCTGAAATCCAAGACAGCAACGTATCACTCGAAGAAGCTTTAGACTCAACCTTTTCTTCCAACGATTGGAGCAATGGTCCCGTAACTAGTCAAGAACTCTCGCAAATATTGTGGGTCAGCTACGGATACTCCTACTATGAAGACAACGCTACGAGTCCCCCTACAATACATAGAACCGTTCCCTCTGCAGACGGTTATTATCCCATGATAGTTTACGCAGCTGATTCCTCTGGAGTATACGAATATCTACCCAAGCAACATACCTTATCCACCATCGCGACCGAAGATAGGCGGTCGAGCATAGCACAAGCCACCGGAAATGCCCAGGCGGCTTCAGCTCCGCTCATAATTGCAGTGGCGTATAATGATACCGGGCAGCCCTATGTTGGAGGCGAAACAACGTACGTCGAAGCTGGGTTGATAACTCAAAACGTCTACTTGGAATGTGAGGTTTGGGGTTTAATAGCTAATTTGAGCAGGGCAAACATGGATGAAAAGGCAATGAAAGAGGCTCTGGTAATTGTCAACGAAACAACCGTGCATCCAATGTCTATCATAACAGTGGGGCATCCATCGGTATACGTTCACAAAGCGATATCGGACAATACGATTTTCATAGTCGAGACAAAAACAAATTCAACCATTCTGAACTTTGCCTTCGACCAACAAAACAGAAAGATAAGTTTCGACGTCTCTGGCCCTTCAGACAACATCGGCTTCTGCAACGTCACCATTCCAAAAATGCTGCTCAACGGCGACTTTCACGTCAATATAGACGGAACAATCACAAACTACACCTTAAGCCAGAACGACACACACTGTGCACTTTACTTCACGTACACTCAATCCACACATCATGTTGAAGTTAGCGCAACTGACAACACGCCACCCGTCATCTACACTCCGACTCAGGTTCCGCCGACCAGTAACGTCTCGTCTTGGCAGAATGTGGAAGTTTCTGCAAACGCAACGGATCTTGAAAGCGGAGTACGTGAGGTATTACTCGGCTACACCACGAACAACGGCCTCACATGGGAAAACGAAACGATGCTTCTCAATTCCACGTCCAAGCTTTACGAAGGAACAATTCTTGGACAACCTTTCGGCACAGCAGTACAGTATAGAATAACCGCTTATGACAATGTGGGCAACGTCGCCGTCGAAGATAACGCTGGAGAATACTACATTTACAACGTTGTTCCAGAGTTCACGCCTTGGATATTTCTCTTTCAACTGTTTTTGGGCACGGCTCTCGCTGTCGCCCTCGTAAGAACGCGTAAAAATTAGCGCGCGCGCTTTGCATGCCTTGACGATGAAAACCATGGAACTCGGATGTAGGTTGCGCCGACGTGCCAACCGTGACGTCAATCTGAATATTCCATACTATGGACAAGGGAACAACTTCCCGGGCGCTCTTTGTGCGCGCATTCACAGTAAAAGCTAGGAGTGAATAATTACGGCCGGCATCTGTGCTGTAGTGGGCTCTAACGCAGATAAGCACGTGAAGGAAATATGTGAAAGCCTGCGGCATCGAGGTCCAGACGATGAAGGATACTACTTCGACAAGAACATCGCGATGGGACACAGAGCATTAAAACTAGGTAATGCTCCAGTTATCCATCAACCGCTCGCCAACGAAGACGATGGTATTTGGATAACCTTCGATGGTGAAATCTACAACAAGGCCTCGATCATACAGCAGCTAGAGAAGAACCATGTGTTCAAAACAAATTCCAGCGCTGAACTCGTGGTTCATGCTTACGAAGATGATGGCTTCAAATGCCTGAACAGGCTCAACGGAATGTTTGCTTTTTGCCTCTGGGATTCTGAAAATGGTTTGCTTTTCTCAGCCACAGATAGACTCGGCATGAAACCCCTTTACTACTCCAAGCAACAAGACCTGTTCCTTCTATCCTCTGAAATCAAAGGAATACTTGCACACCCAACGGTTTCAAGAACACCTAACAAACGCTTCATCTATGACTATTTGGTAAAAGGCTACCCCGCGAGAACAGGAGAAACCTTCTTCAAGGGAATTGAAGAAGTAATGCCTGCTCACTACATTGTTATAGACAAGAAAGGAATCAAAATTCAAGAATACTGGGAACCATTACAACACGCTGAGCCTAATCTTCCCATCGATGATGACCAGTGGTGCGCTTCACACCTACGCCAACTGCTTGAAGACTCGATAAGAATTCGAATTCCATCAGACCTCCCCATTGGAACCTTTTTGAGCGGTGGACTAGACTCAACCTGCATTGCTTTCATCGTCGATGAGATTCTCAAATCGAACAAATCGGAACACTCAACTGACACCAAATTCACAGGATGCCAAGAGATATTCTCTGCAATTTACGAACGCCCAACAGAACAAGGCGACGAAAAAAACTTCATCGAAGAAGTCGAACGTGCACTAAAAACAAAGATAAATTATGTAACACCATCGGTTGCCGGAAAATGGAACGACATTAAACAATTTGTTTCTCACATCGAGGAGCCCGTGGCTGTTTTCAACTACTATGTGTTTTGGTGTCTCTATCAAGCAGCCGGACAAAAAGTGAAAGTTGTCTACAGCGGTCAAGGAGCTGATGCGATACTGGGGGGCCAGCGGACTCACGTTATGACTTACTTTGGAGAGTTATTGAAAAAGAAAAAATTTGGAAAGTACTTAAAGGAATTGGCTACAAGCCTCAACTGGATCTTGCCGTACTTTGGATACTCGATGGTTTTTAAGCGAAACGAGGAATCAAAGGCAAAAAACCTGCTTTCACAAGAATTTATAGCGGCTTATGATTCAGGCAAAGTGTCCAAAGAAGATTCGACCTTACAAGACGCCCTTTTGAGAGACGTTACACAGCATGCTGTAGAATATCTACGTGTAGACGACAGAGGCTCCTCAGCTTTCCACCTAGAATGCAGGCACCCTTTCCTTGACCACAGAGTCGTCGAATTTGCCTTCTCCCTTCCACCAACACAGAAAATCAGAAACGGATGGACAAAATATGTGCTGAGAAATGCCATGAAAGGCTTAATTCCAGACCTTGTCAGAAAAAACAGAAGAAAGGCTGGAACACCCATACCTCAACAACGATGGATGAATGACCTGAAAGAAGACATTAGAGGGCTACTTGAATCGGACAAATTCCGAAAGAGAGAATACTTCAATCAACCTGCCATCCTCAACGTGTTTGACCGTTACTGTTCAGGAAAACTCAACAGGATACAACGCGAATACTACACAAACATACTTTGGCGAATTCTCAACTTGGAGCTATGGCTTGAAACCTTCTTTGATCAAGACGACACGATTGATTAGTGAGCAAGAGCAAATGAGGGAGCGTCGGCACAAGACAATGGTAGACAGGACGGATTACCAACAAGAGCAGAAATCCGTAGATAAGCACTTCAATGCAGACTCAACTTTCTGGGCAGACATTTACCGACGGAAGGATGTTCTCGGAATAATCATGCAACGACGCCAAGACATCGCCCTCAACTACGTCGACGAATTATCGCTTCCAAAAACTTCTCGTATTCTTGAAATCGGCTGTGGAGCAGGTTTTTTGGCAATAGCCCTCGCTCAAAGGGGATATACTGTGCAGGCGACAGACCATGCCCCTGCAATGGTCGAGCTAACCCAAAAACATGCGAGGCAGAAAGGTGTGGACAACAGGATTCATGCAGCAATTGAGGATATTAACGAACTCACTTACGAAAATCAATCGTTCGACCTGGTCGTTGCCCTAGGAGTAGTCATCTGGCTCCATGACCTGAGAAAAGCATTGGTCGAAATCGCAAGAGTCCTAACCCCTGGCGGATACGTCGTTCTGAGCATGAATAACCGATATGGCGCACACCTGTTACTTGATCCTACAATAACCCCCGCGTTCGAAAGGATGAGAAAAGGAGTGAAGCTAGCACTTGAGAGAACAGGTTTACTCAATCCGCGCAACCGTGTCAGTATCTACACGTATACGATCAACGAATTCAATCAACATCTCTATGAGGCGAATCTAACGAACCTAAGAGATACAAACTTTGGGTTTGGACCTTTCACGATCTTCGGTCACACCATATTCCGTGACCAAATGGGAGTCAAAATCCAGCAGAAATTACAGCAATACGCTGACAATGGATATCCAATCCTGCGCTCAATCGGATCACAGTGCATCATCCTAGGAAGAAAGGAATGATCCCACATAGCAATGCGCGCTTATCTGCATCTTCTTGACTCGCCACGCTAACAAAATCTATCGCATACGAAACTGTGCTCTCGAGAAAGATGGAATAATCAACCAACCTTCCGTGATAAGAAACTACGGCTTGAAGTCTTCTGCGACCAACATGCTGAGACCACAAACGATGAAACATGGCTCTGGGAAAAACAAAAGGCGGCAGCGAAAATGAAGGGTCTAATTTCAATAGAAAAGGTCCTGAACTCAAGATGCTCAAGCGGAAGTGCCAGTCCTCAAAGGAGTCATTTCGGCACCTTCACCGACAAACACCCGGCAGAAGAAACAATAGATCACATTCTCAGTTGCTGCGATATTCCAAGATTTTCAGACGGAAAACTTCTACACTGGTTCAAAAACGGATATCTTTTCCTCGGCTTCGAAAATCCAAAGGATCCCAACGCTCAACGCCTGCTTAACATCGAAAGCGGCATGCAACACGAAGCAGTATACCTCGGCTGTACGGCTGAAGGAGTCGGAACATGCATCCACAATCAAGGCATAAACGGAACACAATACGAAGAAAAAATGGCGACCGCCCGACATCTAATTATGCAAATAACATATCCTTACGATACAGGCAAATTCTCAACAAAGGCTCCAGGCCCACAGAAACCTTTTGTCCCAGGCAAGAACTTGACCGAACCTCGTAGAGACGGCGACACTGAATGCATGACTCAACTGCCAAAGCTCACGACATTCAGCAGATCCGGTTCCTCAGCCACAGAAAAAGACGTATCCCAACTACTGTGGGCCGCAAGGGGAAGAACCCCGCACTGCGTTAAAATAGACAGGTGGAACCTCATGTGGGGGTTAACAATCCCAACATGGGGAGGCAGCCAAAACTACACAAGCGTCTGCTTCGTGACGGGCGGCAAGCTGTATGCGTACGTGAACTGGACAAAAGAATTTTCTCTGATGAATAGACTCTTTCGAGAGGAAAAAAAAAAGACGGACCAGAGGAAATCCAACTCACGACACAAGATTTGTTCGAGACGTGGACATTGGCTCTCAAATGCATGGGCACGAGGAAGCAATTTTCCTTTGCCAAAACGAAAACACAGGACGAGCACTTTGGGAAGCAGGTTACATGCTGGAAAACATGTTTCTCCAAGCTAAAAGCCTTGGTATAGCGTATGAATCAAAGATTTTCTCAGTAGAAGAGATATCGCAGTTGGGCAAGATGGGAATAGCAAACGCTGTTGCAGAATTCTTTATCTAGAAGAACATTACGCTAACATCTCTTTATTCACTACGAAGAACCTCGGTGTCTCCGATGCCTCATTCCAGAAAGTATCAAAATATTCTTGTAACTGGTGGAGCAGGCTTCATAGGAAGTCACATCGTAGACAAGTTGATGAAAGAAGATTTCGATGTTACCGTGATTGACGATCTTCACACAGGAAGTCTCACGAATGTTAGCCCTCACCGAAACAGGAAGAATTTTCACTTTGTTGAAGGCGACATTCGAGACATCAACCTAGTCAGAAAGACGTTGACAGATGTCGATGTGGTCTTCCATGAGGCCGCATTGGCCAGCGTCACCCTGTCTGTGAAAGATCCAATTTTCACAAACCAGATAAACGTGGAAGGAACGCTAAATCTTCTAAAGGCCTCTTGTGACCTTAACATCAAACGTTTCATATTTGCCTCTTCCGGGGCAGTCTACGGAAACACTGAGTCTCCTCAAAAGAGAGAAGACGACCACCTTAACCCAACTTCCCCGTATGGAGTCTCGAAACTGGCAGCAGAAAATTATGTCCGAGTTTTTCAAAAAGTGTACGGCCTTGGAACAGTTAGCTTGAGATACTTCAACGTCTACGGTTCAAGACAACGAGTAGACGTGCAAGGCAGCTACGGCGGCGTCATTTCAATCTTCATAAACAGAATCCTGAAGAACATGCCTCCAATAATACACGGAGACGGAGAGCAAACCAGAGATTTCGTCTACATCGACGACGTGGTTAAGGCGAACATGCTAGCCATGAATAGTGAAAATGGGATTGGGGAAGCTTTTAACATAGGAACAGGCAAGAACGTAAGCATAAATCGAGTTGCAGAAATTCTGAAGCACATAATGAACAAAGAAGACCTGGAAGACATTCACACCGAACCCAGACCGACTGACATAAAACATGGATATGCCGAAACAAGCAAAGCAAAAAAAATTCTGCGTTACGAACCGCAATTTTCCATGGAAGAAGGGCTAACCGAGCTTGTCGGTTGGTACACCAAGAAGAAATGATGAATGCTCAATCGTTGTTAGCACATGCGCGCGTTAGAAGAACCTAAACCCGCGCGCAACATATTCGCCGTTTCGGAATAATAGACATATAAGGTAGCAAGAAAAGTATCTTCAGAGATTGAGGAGATTTCGTATGATTCACAGAAAGGTGCTGTTTCTTCTTCTCGCCGTAATATGCCTATCCATCTTGGGTCTTGTGCAGTTTAATGTGAAAGCAAGTGCGACTACCATACAAGTTCCTTTGGACTACCCGACCATACAGGAAGCCATAAACAACGCAAACCCCGGAGACACCGTTAGCGTATCGGCAGGAACATATCAAGAGTGCCTCTACATTAACAAAAACTTAACAATGACAGGCGCAGGCAGAGATACCACCATCATCAACGGCGCAGGAGCCTGGTGTGGCATCGAGGCAAACTCTTCAAGCGTCGCTATAACTGGCTTCACAGTCGTGAATGTAACCCTCGGAATCTACATTTACGAAAGTAACGGATGCATCGTCTCTGGCAACAGCATCACTACCCCTCACACTAATATCACCCAAGAAGTGGGGATATGGCTGTACGCTTCTAACAGCAGCGTAGTTTCCAACAACATCGTGTACGATGTTGGCTGGCGTGGAATCGTCCTCTGCGGATATTCCAGCAACAACACGATTACGCTCAACACCGTTACGGACTGTGGGAGCGGGATAGCTGTAAGCGGCGAAGGAAACTTCATCTATCACAACAATTTTGCCGACAACCAACTTCAAACTGAAATGCTCGATTCATTCCATAACGATTGGAACAGCACTTACGAAGGCAACTACTGGAGCGACCACAACGGCACAGACGCAGACAAAGACGGCATAGGAGACACATCGTACATGATAGACGAAAACAACACCGACAACTATCCATTGATGGGCATGTTCAGCCAATTCGAAATCACAGAACAAGATCAAAACTACACTGTAACGACGATCTGCAACAGCACAATCATAGATTTCACTTACGACGGAGCGATATACTTCAACACAACAGGCTCAGAGAGCACGGAAGGCTTCTGCAGAATCATGATTCCAAACGCCCTGTTCGACCACAACTACACAATCCTCATCGACGGATCACCACCGCTCCAACAAAACGAACTGCCACTCTCAAACAGCACACAAACATACGTCTACTTCACATACCCCAACACAACCCACGCCGTAACCATAATCCCCGAATACACAACAATACTCCTCCTATCACTCATAATCCTAACCATACCAACAGCCATGGCACTCAGAAAACGGAAACAAAAGAACAAAACGAAAGCCACAACGCAGAAGCGAAATCAGCAGAAAACATTTGGGACGAGCATCGTTCAGGCCTGAATGCATAAAAAAAAGAATTCTTTTTTCCTTCCGACAACAGCGGAAATCAGGCATCTAACGACAACTACGGTCACTACTATGTCTACGACGTGATACCTGAATTCCAAAACCTCGCTTTAACCCTGCTCACGCTTATGACACTGACGTCTGCGATTATCGCTCATAAACGCAAAGTATTAAGGGTTCCACGCAGCTGAGCCAAGTAGTCGCTCCAGCGGAAGTTATCGCAATGATCTCAACGACTGTAAGACTCGCAACAGAAAATGACATAAAGTCACTTGGCGAAATGCATCCATATTCTGAGCATTGCGGCAGTCTTCCGCTTGAAGAGGAGATATTAGTGGCCGAAGCAGCCGGGAAAGTCTTGGGCGCCGTAAGCGTAGGTCACAAAGAAATAGCCTATTTCTCAAAGGAGTCGCGAAGCCACAGCAAACAACCCACGCTCAGCGAGGTGCAAAAGGTCTCAGGCCCATGGATATCAAAGCTGTTCGTTCTTCCAGAGTACCGCTATCACGGCATAGGAACAAAACTAGTGAGAGAGGCTGTGAAACATCTCGAAAAAAGAGGTTTCACTGAAGTCTATGCAGGGGTTTACATCAAAAATGTCTACAAAGAAGTTTCAGTCGAACTGTTCAAAGATAACGGCTTTCAAGACGCAGGTTCATGTATCTGCTTTCTATCAGAAGGACATTGTCAGGGAACATTGCTCAAGAAATTAATCGTTTCTTCCAAGACGCTTGGCAGATCTCAACTGCAAACCGAGCAGGCCAAACAAGAACTAGTGGAAGAAATATGCAAGTTGGCCCTAAGTATGGGAGCAGAACTAATCGGCTTTGCGCCCGCTGAAAAACTGGAGGAAGGAGCCCTGAAGGGACACAGGCCTTCGGATCTGATGTCTAATGCGAAGAGCGTAATAGTACTAGCGTGTGGACCAAAACTGAACGAAGACCGAACCTACTTCTACAAGTGGGGACCCGACTTCAGCTTGACCTACATCAGGTTGAAAGACGAAGTCAAGCAACGCCGAAAAGAGGCAAGGCAATGCATGACAGCAGTGAAGAATCTGCTGGCACAAAGAGGGTTTGGAGTCGTCACCGAACCGCACGGCTGGTCAGGCATACTCTCATTCAAAATGGCCGCGTACTTAGCGGGGCTGGGCGTCTTCGGAAAAGGAAGCTTCATTGTCCACCCACAGCTCGGTCCGCTCAACGTTATCGCCTGCATCCTAACCGATGCAAGCCTGAAGGAAGGCAACCCATTGAAGGTGGACGTGTGCAAAGACTGCACAGAATGCATAAAGGCATGCAAATACGGAGCCTTCAAGAAGGAGAATGAACGCTACAAATGGATCGGGGAAAAGTGTCGAAGCTATGATATGATCATGAACCCGGTCACTCTGAAGTGGACTTATGGTCCATGCAACTCCAAATGCGTAACTGCCTGTCCAATAGGAAAACCAGCCTAGGAAGAACTTCCAGCTTCTCTAAGCTCTCCTGCATAACGCAGGCTCTTGCCTCCGCTGAACATACTCATAATCATCTCTGCCAACAGGCCACGGCAGGAATGCTCATAATCTCTCTCATCGCTAACCAAGACGACGTCGTGGGAGACAGCTTCAGCCGACACACGCCGCATCCATTCTTCAGCTTCAGACCTCATGAGTTTTGCCAAGTAGCTAACCCTTAATCCCTCCCAAGTCAACATCCCACTTCGATACTGATCTAGATCCAACTTGTCAGGCACAACTGCGTCGTTTCCATAATTTCGTATCAGGCGATAAACCTTCATTCTTTCAATCTTAACTGAAGCGACAGCAGTATACAGCACCTTTTCCTCTCCCCTCGAACGAATTGAACGTATGTTCGTCACCAAAGTCTATATAATTTATGCTAGGAAATGTAAAGTAAATCTGAAGGAGAAAAAAATGCGAATAATATTCACCATGAAAGGGGCAATAAGTGGAGCAATGCTCCTGCTCGGTATCGTCGCTCTCTTGGCTTCTGTAATCTATACCTCTTCAATACTCGCCTTCATAGGCCTAGGTCTAGTCTTCTGGGGGGCAATCCTGCTTTACGTTGAGCCAGAAGAACATATAAGAAAAGTCATTCTAGACGCTTTAATTCTACCCTCACTCACAACATTGAACCAGATAGTACAAGAACTCGACTACCAAGGCGACGCAACATACCTGCCCCCAAGATACTTCCAAAACCCTGAAAACTCGAAAATCTACATGCCAAAGCAAAAAGACGCACACCTCCCAACACCAGAACAAATCCAAACGCACGAAAATCAAGCCTTCATCAAAAACCCACAAGCCCTCCTGCTAACACCACCAGGCGCCGAATTGACAAGACTTTTTGAAAAAAGGCTCAAAACAAGCTTCAACAACGTAGACCTCAACTATCTGCAACAGAACCTACCCAGGCTTTTCATCGAGGACTTAGAAATCGCAGAAAACTTGGAAATAGAAATCCTCCCCCAACAAGTCCTAGCAGTAAGAACATCTGACTCATCATCTCTTGTTCAAGCAGAACACTACACCGTTCACGTAAGAATCACCGATCCGATATGCAAAGAAATATGCGAAGAATCAAACAAGCTCACACACACATGTGGCAGAATCGGTTGTCCAATCTGCAGCTCCATCGGTTGCGCTTTGACAAGAGCAACAGGAGCACCCGTGATGATCGAAACTGCACAAACATCAAAAACCGAAAAAACAATCGAAGTCAACTACAGGGTTCTAGGGGTTCCATCATGACCATTGCTCATAATCTCTGCAGATCGGACCCAGTGAGTCTTTGCCTTACGCTTATTCTAATTGAGGAATGATTGCATGTATTTTCCGCTGTCTTTCTGGGACGTGAGTCTTTGGCTGGCATTCACAGCAATAATACTGCTCATAACATCCGAACTCATTTCGCCATACTATGGAAGAACAAACATACTCATCAACAAGAAACGACTAAGAAACGTCGCGCTAACCATGAGCATACTGTTTCTTATAACCGTGGCCATACGAATCTACGAAATAATCATCTCGGGATAGAACACGCAGCGCGCATGTGTGTTCCTAAAGTCCCTTCTTGGCTGCAACAGAGTTGGACGGCGGAGGGCACGCTGTCGCCATGTTGGATCATATTTGTATCATATAGTAGACCGAGGGTAGGGTACGTCAGAGCACAAGCCCAGATTTGGGTAACCTCTTGGTGACGCCGGAGTGCATCGTCCAAAATCATGGTTTCCAACCCGCAACAGCCCTCACATAATCCTGGCGACGGTTTTCACGTTCTGGACACTCATCCGCCAAAGAACTGGAACGGAGAAGCAAACATATCTAACCCGCAAACGAATTTAGGAACAGGCATGCGCGCGAAAACTTAGGTTAGGCAGAATCAAGGAGCCAGAAGAATTGCAGGAAAACTCTTCGAAAGACGAACTAGACAACCAGATAATCCAAACAACAGAGCAGAAGCAACCCGAAAGTATCAGGCAATTGGTTGACCTACTGCGCGAAAACTCTCAGTGGTCAGAACAGGAAATACTCAACCGCGTATCTTACCTGCAGGAAAACGGCAAGATACACCTAGTGCCACAACCAGCCCCCCCGCCAAAAAGCCTCACCAAATACCTGCGTTCAAACATTGCATACTGGTACTGGACAACCATAACACTCACGTTGGCCACAACGCTAATCGTCTTCATCGTTCCCGAAGATGATTTCCCACTAGTCTACGCAAGATACGCCCTAGGAACAATATACATCCTGTGGCTACCAGGCTACGCCTTCACAAAAGCCCTTTTTCCACAAACACTCCCCTTCGCACCCGGATTGGCACATTCCCTTGGAACAACCCAGAAAAACATCGACACAATCGAACGAGTCGCCCTCAGCCTCGGCATGAGCATAGCTCTCGTCCCCATAGTAGGCTTGCTCCTAAACTACACTCCATGGGGCATACGCTTAACCCCCATCGTTCTAAGCCTGACTGCATTAACCGTAACTTTCGCCACAGCCGCGGTCCTGAGAGAACACCAAATCGGAATCAAACAAGACGCTGAAACGGCCAAATAGCAGCCAAGCTGTTATCTCAAACCCAAAATGCTGCTTCCTCGTTTACCATTTTGAAGTTGCTGAAACCTGAATCATTCGCGAATCACGCTGTGAGGACTCAGTGTCAATTCGCGCACCTGCTGATTCAATCCTCCAAATACTGCCTCCAAGCTCTCCACGACGTGCTGAACCTCTTCTTCTGCAAGGCTCGGATACAGCGGAATGGACAGAGCATGGTCATACGCGTAATCAGAGTTCGGGCACATGATGCCCGTCAGACTCTTGTGAAGAGGCTTCCACACGGGTCTTTCACACATCACGCCTCTCTCTTTCACTCGGCTCTGGACACTTTCCAACTCGTCAATCAGTATAACATACCTGAAAAACACGGATTTCCTGCCTGAACGTTCACTCGGCACCGCAATGCCATACTGTGAAAACCTGTCAGTGTAAAACGAGGCAATCTTTCTTCTGCGCTCCACAAAGCCTTGCAGCTTCTTCAACTGGCTGAGACCCAAAGCCGCCTGAAAATCAGTCATCTTATAGTTGTACTTCGTCGGAACCGGCGGCTTGTTGTCACAGTCTCTGGCATCCCTCATTCTACTGCAAAATTCGCCATTATCAGTCAATACCATGCCGCCTTCGCCAGTCGTAATCATCTTCGTAGCATAGAACGAAAAGATAGCCAACTCCCCAAAGCCTCCAACCTTTCCACCCTTGTACTCTGCCCCCAAAGCCTGAGCACAATCCTCAATCACAGGAACCCCAAGCTCGAGCAGCCTATCAAGTTCTGCAGGCATACCGAAACTGTGAGGCACGATCAGCGCCTTCGTCTTAGACGAAAGCTGCTGCTTCACCGTTTCAGCGCACACATTCATATCCGAAAGGTCAACGTCAACAACCCTGGGCACAGCGCCAGCGTGCAAAGTCGCATGGTACGGCGACGAACACACGTAACTCGGCACAATAACCTCGTGTCCAGCACCTACTCCGAGGCCCAGCAACGCAAGATGAAGAGCCGACGTACCTGACGAACACGCAACCGCATGCTTGACTCCAACCAGCCGCGCAACCTCACTCTCAAACTCCTCAACCTTTTCACTCTGCGCAATGTTACCCGAAGTCAAAACCTCAGAAACAGCTCTAACATCATCCTCATCGATCATCGGTTTCGAATGCTTCACAATCACAGTCTCACCTCAAACTCCCACTTGACAAAACTTCAGACGATGGCCTTTTGAGCCACTGCTCTCTCCAGAAACAAAAACAGGATCTGTCGCATCGTCCATGGGCTGCCCCGTCACAAAACACGCTTTCCAACAAGACAGTGGGAGCCTTTATCCTCCTCAACTCACCCGTTGCTTCCAGAATTATCTTGTCGAGTCTCTTGTAGACCTTAAACCGCTTTCCACAAAACCTCACCATTTCCGGAGTGAAACGCAAACCCCTCAGCTTATCTCGCCCGTCGAGTGTGGCGAAAATCTCCCTTGCAGATCGCACTTCAACCCACTCGCCAGGCCGCAGGTTCAAGACTCCACCACTCTTACTAGTGAGCTCAGCCTCAACCTTGCTTCTGAACCTGTACTCTGTCAATCCTGCAGAATCAAGTATTCTTGACCCAAGCCCGCGAGGACCCAGAACCCGAACGTACCAGACCCACCTCTTCAAAGCCCACCAGCGTCTTCGCAATGGCAGAGCCAAACGAGCATCAGGCAACGTACTTTTTTCCATGTCCCGATAGTAATACTGACAGAACCGCGACTGCTCATCCATCGCAATTACCCATGACCAATCTTCTGCATCTAGCTCTGTCAAAACCACATAAAACAATTCTGAACATCAAATCAATATCAAGAATGAGCTTGCACTCACTGAACACAGGTACGGGTAATAAAAAAAAGCGAAACGCGGAAGCGCGCTACGATACAGTCGAGTGAGTTTCAGGTCTCACTGTAGAAACAAAGCTCGCTTCCATAGCATGCGCGCCGCGCTATCCTTGCACTCTTATTATGTTGCCGTGATGGTTATGTCGAAGCTGAAGGTTGTGATGCCGCTGATGCTCGATGAAACCGTGAGGCTCAGCACAGCCTGGACAGATGCGCCGACTGCGAGCACGTAACCGTCTCTGTTCCACGTCAGCGTAAAGTAGCTTGAAGCCGAAGCTGGATTCCAGTTGCCCGCACTTATGCTTAACGTGACTGGCACGTTACCCTCGTTCTTCAGATAAATCGTCGCCGTTGACGTAGCGCCTGGATCCAAGGTTCCCCAACTGACGCTGGAAAGCGCAGTAGTGCAACCGCTGTCTGAGTACACGCCCAACTGCACCGATGGAGAGGGTGAAGGCGATGGACTGGGTGAAGGCGACGGAGGCGTAACGACTCTGATGTTGCCCGTGTTGGAAACTGTGCGAGTCGCAACGAGTGCGCCCAAGCCGCTCACGACTAAGGCCATAACCGCTAACGCTAAGACCGTTCCCATGGTTGCTCTTCGCATGGCCATAATTTTTCACTAGAACAACAAGGTCATCTGAAGTCTTAATAAACCTTATTGTACACACTAACAACACAAATACACATCACAAAACATACCCACAAGCAAAAACAAGCAAACAAAACCCAAAACACCATCAATAATGTACAACACACCACAAAACACATCCCAACTACTTATCCCCGCTTCATAAAAGCTTTAACGACCCACAGCACGACTCAAACGTCCGACCCCAAAAAAGGCCGCACGTGGTCAACCGTATGCGTAACAAAAAAATCAGGCTACTTTTCCTACCAATCGCAATACTCCTCTGGATAATCGGATGGACCATGCTCTGGGCAGGCACCCGCAAAGAGCAAAAAACCCAACAAACCCAAGCCGAAACCACTCAAGAAAACGAGTCCATAACCATAATACCCATGATATCCGAAGGACAAGAACAATACGAAGCCTAGCTCATAGCCTTAGCGAACCACTCCATCCTATTGGCAGCCTTTCAGCCCGCACGCTTGAAAAGGGCGGCTACCTATAGCCAAAGGACAGCATGAAACGATTTGTTTGAAGCCCAAATGAGGGTATAGACTTATTAGTTCTAGTCTCTGGTGTTTTAGGCGAAAACTGGGGGAAAACAAGTCGTTTGCGGTTGGACACATAGCGTTTGGCTATCTTTCAGCTAGAGCTTCGTCAGGTTTGCTGAAAACGAAGCTTATCATTCCGATAGCCGTAACGTTGTCAGTGTTGCCTGACATTGATCTCTTGTTTCCGTTTATTCAACATCGAGGGCCAACTCATTCGATTATCAGTGCGCTTGTTGTGTTTGCGCCGTTTTTTGTAGCTTACCGTAAGCAGGCTGTGCCCTATTTTGTCGCGTTGGTTCAGCACAGCCTAGTGGGTGATTACATCGCGGGGGGCCGTGTTCAGTTGCTGTGGCCGCTCACGCGCATGTACTTTGGGACAAGCTTGGACATCAGAAGTCCAACAAACGTGGCATTGGAGTGGATAATGTTCTTGACAGCAATGATAGTCATGCTCGGGCTGAAGGACGCAAGAACGCTTTTCCAAGCACACAAGTCAAACCTGGTGTTAGCGATTCCGACACTCACGGTTTTGCTGCCCACAATGCTAAGCTTTCCAATGCAAGTGCCCACTCTGCTCATACCGCCACACGTGATCTACACGATCATGTTCACAGCCGCCATACTCATCGAGGTTCCCGCAACCCTCAAAGTGGTGAAGAATCGTCTGGCAAAACGCTGAGAGGAGACCGCCTAGGCAGGTGGCGCAGGCCTCTTGCCCAGAACCAACGATAACAACAACGTCTGATTTCCCCTAGCTATAGTAAGTATCACTGTCTGACCCGGCAGCGTCCTGTCTTCCACGTAGCTCGTCATCTCATCCCCATTTCTGACGCGTGTCGCATTTAAGCCGATGATTATGTCATTGACTTGCACTGGCGTGGGCTTTGCGTTAGCGGCCGGACCATTCTGTACCACTCCGCCGACTAGCCAGCCGTAAGTAACGTTGGTCTTCATGCTCTGAGCCGTTTCATAATCCATGTCTGCTCCGTTGACGCCCAAGTAGGAGTGGCCATCATAGTTGCCAAATTGGACCAGACCGAATATTTCTCTCAGTATCGTGTTCGAGGGCACGGCGAACCCTAGGCCCTGCGAGTTTTCAACAATCGCCGTCGTTATTCCCACAACTCTGCCAAGCACGTTCAGCAATGGGCCGCCGGAGTTCCCAGGGTTAATGGGCGTGCTCGTCTGTATAATATTAGCTATTGCAAACCCTCCTGTGTACTCTTGTTCACTGATGGTCCTTCCAAGAGCACTTATCACTCCAGTCGTCATCGAACCTACCAAGCCGTAGGGGTTGCCTATAGCAATCACGGGGTTACCAACCTTCAACGTTGAGGAATCCACGATTTCAAGCGGCTTGAATTCGATTTGGGGAGAATTGGCGACTGAGAGAACAGCTAGATCTGAATAGGGGTCTGTCCCTTTCACCGTTGCTGCATACCCGTTTCCATCTGAAAAAGTCACGCTCACACTAGTCGTTCCGTGAACAACGTGGTTGTTCGTTATCACAACCATCGATCCAGAATAGTTGTAGATGAAGCCTGAGCCCTGAACGGTTCCGCTGCCAGTCTCCCCTACAATCAGAACGACCGAATCCTTGACCTCGTCATATATCTCTGCCAAGGCTGTGGTATTCTGGATTACCGTGATGTTTTCGATGTTAATGTTTTGGTTTCCAGAAATGTTGGAAACCTGGTTTTTAACGTTCTGAAGGTCATCCCGCAAAGTGGCAATTTGCCGATAAAGCACAACGGTGGCTACGATTCCTCCGAGAATCAATCCAGCCACGAATACGAGCACTAGAACCGTTGAAGCGCGCGCACCTCTGTGTTGTTCAACCATTCCATTCGCCTTCTTCCTAAAGAGATTAGGTGTATCTCTTAAGAGTTTCCAGCGAATCTAGGTTTTGCTGTTGTTAGCGCGCGCGCTACTGATGATCTTCGCACTGACACTGTTCTTATGGTGGTGCCTGATCAAAAGACGCCAGAAACATTCATCCCCTACTGAGCCCCCATCCAAAGCTGCAGTTTGAACCCTAATCTCTTCTGTCAATCAAATCCAGCGCGTCCGGCCCCGTGCCTATGAGACTCACCTGAACCTTCGTTTCGTCCTCTATTCTTTCTATGAACTGTCTCGCTTCTATTGGAAGCTGTCTGTACGCTCTCACGCCTTGACATTCCGGAAACACGCGGTCAAGTTTTGTAACTGCCAAAAGTGTGGCGCCGTTGATCGTTGCAGCCTTTCTGGCAAGTTCGAAACTAAAAGGAGCAGAACGTCTGTCTCGACCTGTCCCCGCAGCAGTCTCAAACCATCCGCGTTTGATTGCTTCTTCTTTTGATATTTCTCCAGGCAGCGGGCCTGTGCCCACACGCGTAACGAACGACTTGAACACAAGAATGACCTGGGTGACCTTGGTAGGTCCTACACCTGCTTCAGAACATATTGCCGATGCGCTCGTGTCTCTGCTCGTTACGTAAGGGTAGGTTCCATGGAAAAGCGAAAGTAGCAGTCCTTGTGTTCCTTCTAACAGCACCTTCTTGCCCGCGCCTATAGCTTGGTTCGTCTCCATCGCAACATCGGTGAGATAAGGCTTAAGCTCAGGCACATCTTTGGCAAGTTTTGCCGTTCTTCGCACGCGTTCTTCAATCGCTGGACCTACGCCCCAACCTGTGGTGCCCAACCCTTTAAGATGTTCACTGGCCTTGTCTTGAGCTGAATGTTTCTCCTCGATTATTGAAGCTTGACTATCTACACCTATGCGATTCTTAACACCAGTTTCCTCGACTTCTTTGAGGAACTGCGCCACGTGAACATTCGCGCCAGCACCAACCAGCAAACGACACTTCTCGTCTACGAAGCCGCCAGGAACCATGTGCAATGCGTAACGCTTGCCTTCAAACCAAATCGTGTGAGCAGCATTCACCGAACCTGTTCTTACGCAGAAATCCAGTTTGTCCCTTAGGGCGAGGTACGAAATTACTTTTCCCTTACCTTCGTCCCCCCAAAATCCTCCGGCTATAACTGTGCATGGCACTGTTTTCACCGTTCAGAGAATCCGGCAAGCTTTATTTAAGATTGTTTGCCGACTTAATGTTAAAGACATGCAGCCGGCTCAGACACGTGTGTTCAGCTTTCCTGTCTCGCCGTCTATTCTCTGCAAGAGGTTTCTGAGCTTCTCCGCTTTGAACATTATTTCTTTCTTTGAAACAGTTCCCGCTAGCGGACACAGGTCATCCACGATGACTCCCTCCTCTTCACTGTAGATGACAGGGTAAATGCGACATCCTAAGGGCCTATATCTGTAAACCCTGCAACGATGTTTCTCAGTTTGATAGAAAACGCAATATCCTCGACTGTTCCGCAGCTGAGCAAAACCCTGCTTGTTGAAACGCACAAACTTTTCCCTATCATATCCTGCCCTCTCCAACTGCCTGATGTCCGCTCTCGAGAGCAACATCTCAGTTCTCTCGCAGCATATACCGCAATGTGAGCAATGCATGGACACATTCAGATCTAAGTCATTCTAATTTGGCTTTTCAGTGGCAATTCCTCTTTTCACACAGTCGCTCTTACCATGTCGGTTACGATGCAGGATTTTTGTGGTTTGGCGATGTTTCGGATTTCTCTCACAGCCTGTTGGTTCCTAAACCTGGTCATCCGCCTCTTATCAGATTTAAGTTCAGCAATTCTGCCCACGCAATGCTCTTCAAGGGTATCCTGAAGGTGTTCCTGTCCCCGTAAGGGACGCAGGTAACGAACCTTTGTCTTTTGAACTCGTCTTTCTGAATCTCTCCTAATTGAACGTTTACGATTACGGAACCATCTTTCAGGTGAAGGTTAACGTTCTTTCCGAGAAAGGATCGTGCGGAGTTCATGCCAAACCTTTCCATTTATTTCACCACTCCACATCCCTGTCGGCAAGTCTGCTCCAGCATCGCCTGCAGATTGGCAGTCTTTCTCCTCTGAAAAGAATGTATACTTCAATATCGTTCCCTTTGCACTCTTTATGCCAAGGGTTTCTGCACTGTTCTATCAACTTGAACCTCCTGTTACGCAACGATCACAACGGTTGGAATTTCTTTGCTTTTAAAACCCTCCCAGAAACGACATTACGGCAAAGGGGAGAGAGACGGGTTAAAGTAAAAGCTTTTAAACGTTCAGTTGCAACTGCTAGTTTCGGCGTAAACCATGGATGTCATTGCAATAGCACAAATCAACCTTGTCTTTCAAGTTGCTATCTTCACAGTGCTTGTGACAGGTTTCATCCTAAAGAGAAGACATAAGCTTTTCCCACATGGAACTACGATGTTGATTGCGGTGGTGTTGAACGCGATTTCCATCTTCTTGGTGATGGGGCCCTCATTGCTCGGCCGACTTCAGTCCATTCAGGAAAGTCCTTTCGGCAGCTTTTCCGTTGCGATAGTGGGGCATGCGGCATTGGGCAGCGTCACGGAGTTGCTGGGTGTCTGGATCGTTGGTTCGTGGCATTTGCAGTCTTCCACTCAAGGCTGTGCAGCAAAAAGGAAGATCATGCGCTTCACACTAGCTCTATGGATCACAACCATATTGCTGGGCTTCTTGCTCTACGCTTACATCTCAGGTCTTATATCCTAAGTCTCGACGATAGTTTCGCCATCCAATCTGCTAGTCGGACAGATGTTTCGCATTTCTGGCAATCTTTTTTTTCGAAGAAACGCGTTGAACGTCAAAAGCCAAACATTCTACTTCAGATTTGTACTATTTCAGGGATTATCCCTTCCTTGGTTAGTCTCAGCAAACCTACGGTAGGCTTGGCCAAGAACGGCGGCGAGGGAGTTGTTGGGCTTCCTGGATTTATGAATAAAACATCTTTTTCCCATTTCATGCTCGAACTGTGTGTGTGTCCATAGACGAGGACGTCAAAACCATTTTTCTCAACGATTTCACGCATTTTTCCCATGCCAAACAGTGCTCTTGGGTCGTGGGTTACTCCGATTCTCCAATCGAAAACTTTCAAGGAATCCAGTTTCGGCAGTTTGCCTCGGATTTCAGGGCCGTCCATGTTTCCCGAGACAACCAAAACTGGCGCAAGCCGTTCTAACTCGTCTATCACGGATAACTGCACCAAGTCGCCTGCATGCACGATGAAATCCACGTTCTCAAAAACCTTGAAGACTCTTTCAGGAATTTTCTTGGCCCGAACAGGAACATGCGTGTCAGAGATTACTCCAACGGTTTTTGCTGAGCTCTCATGCAGCTTGGCGAAAACTTGCGGTTCTTGGCTAGCCATTCGGAGCATCCTCTGCAAAAATCCTTAACGTCATCCTGGAATAAGAGTTTTGACCAAGAAATCATCGCAAACATGTGTTAGGGGATGAACTTCTCTCAGGACTTCTGGACGCTTAGAGGATGGCATGCTCAAAGTATCCATATTGACTTCTTTTTGCAAGTGAAGTTATAAATATCTCCTGAATGATTTGTTCTATCAATCGTTCTGATGGAGGCTTTGGTTTGCCCGCAACGGAAGTTGGAAGAATCTGTGTAAAACTGTCAGGCCGTGAAGCCGGAAGAAAATGTGTTGTGGTCGACGTGACGGACAAGAGTTTCGTATTAATCACAGGTCCGAAGGAAGTGACGGGTGTGAGGAGACGCAGAGCGAATATCAATCACATTGAACCTTTGCAGGAGAACATAGAAATCAAACGCGGAGCATCTGACGAGGAAGTCACGGAAGCGCTCAAAGCCGCTGGCAAACTGGAAGCGATGACTCAAGCTGTCAAACCAGCCTTGGACTGAACCTACGAGCGCGCGCGTCTTGAATCCGTTCTAGTTCAACCGTATCCTTGGATCGATGTATGCGTAAAGAATATCTACTATCAGGTTTGCAATGACAAAGACAATGGCCGTTAGGATGGCGTAACCCACAACAGCAGGCACGTCCAGTGATCGCGCCGATGCAGCTGACCACTCACCTACCCCTCCGAAGCCGAAAACCGTTTCAGTGATTACCAATCCTCCTAGAAGGCCTGCTACCAACATCCCTGAAAGCGTGGCAACTGGGATTAGAGCATTCCTTCTCGCGTGCTTGTAGATAACGGCTTTGTTGCTCAAACCTTTTGCTTTGGCCGTGGTTATGTATGGTTTGCTCAGGGATTCAAGCATCGAAGAGCGCATCACTCTTATCAGCAGAGCCACGTCTATCGTGACGATTGTGACTACGGGCAGAACTAGATGACGAAGCACATCCAACGTTATCCACGGCTGACCGTTCAGCAGGCCGTCAAACAGGTCTATGCCCGTGTACCGGACAAACGCGCCTTTCATGAAGACCTGGACCTCAGGACTGGCAGATCCCGGTGGAAACCAGTTGAGCATGCCGTAGAATATTGCTATCAGCACCATTCCAACCCAGAACGACGGAAGTGACCAGCCGATTACCGAAAAGACTCTTGAAGCCTGGTCAATAGGCTTGTCTCTGTGAACAGCCGACTGAACACCCAAATAGATTCCTATGAAGATGATGAGAGGAGCGGCAAAAAGCACGATTTCAAAAGTGTAAGGCCACCTTGATCTTATCGCGTCTGCTACGGTTTGTCCTGCAGTAACTGACCAGCCAAGGTTCCCCTGTAGAACCTGAGATAAATACCGTCCATACTGAAGATAGAATGGATCTTCCAGCCCATATTGGGCAATAACCAGTCTGATACCCGCGTCTGTTGTACGCTGAACGTTTCTGATGTACAGCAGAGCCCTCTGTTCTGGAGGGATTAACATTGTGATAAAGAAAACCAAGACAGTGATTCCGAGAATAACGAATACGAGGAGAATCAGCCTTCTTATTATGTAAGCTGCCAAGCTCGCCATGGTACTGGATCAAGAGATGCGTACCTCAATTGAATATTTAGGCCTATCGAGCCTGCAGTGTGCACGCGCTCTCTTTTTGCAGTTCGTAATTTCGGCTAATCAATCCTTGCAGTCCGCGTGTTCTTTGCTTTCAGTCAACTTTGGCACCTCCTTACCTACAGAACTTTCGCACGCGCATGTTCGTTTTGTGTGCCTGTGTGTTTGTGTGTGAGATAAAAGTATGCGCTTGAAGGAGGGAGGAGGTAAAGTTCTATCCAACCAACTGTCGCACGTTTATGATAATCTTTCAATCGAAAATAGATTGACGACGTAACCCCACAGGTGAAATGACAAGTAGTCTGTGAGGTTAGCTGTGAACTGAACTCGCAAACCATCTGCCTTAAATTCTTGAGGCATGTTTGTCGGGTCATAATTCTTACCGTCATCGCCAGCTATGCCGTAAAACCCTCCTTCAAAACACAAGTATTTGGCCGTTCCTTTGCCATGAATGAGCCCATCGCTATTGTTGGATTGAGTTGACAAAGCAGATGCTCCAATCAGCACGAACACCATGCCAATTATCATGACGATGACCAGTAACTTCGGACTCAAGAGCGGCTCCCAAGCAAGAAACTTGCAGGTCGTGACATATAGTTCTAAGCGTTAGAACGGTAGCGTACTGCTGGCGCGCTGTCGCCCCTGCTCCGTCTGATCCAATTACAAGGGCGTCTGTTGAAGGATGACCCATTCTTGTTCACTCTTTTCTTAGCGCGCGCCAGTGTACGCACCTAGCTGGATAGCTCAAGTCGTCAATTTAGCGCGCTAATGAGTGTTTAAACTCTTATACTTGATTCTTTTTACTTTATGGGGAGTGATGTGTTGCATGCCTAGAACTGCCGCTCCGTGGGAAACTGAACACAAGCTGTTGGTGAAGGCTGAAGACAAGACGGATCCAAGCTTTGGATGCAAACCTGAGGACAGATCGGATGAGGACTACTTGAAGCATGGAGTAATCAATCTGGACAAGCCTGCAGGGCCGACGAGCCACGAGGTAGCCGCTTGGGTCAAACGTATTCTCAAGCTTCAGCAAGTTGGTCACGGTGGGACTCTAGAGGCTTAGAAGGAAGCCAGAGAAATCCCAAAGTGACCGGCGTTCTGCCAATTACACTAGATGAGGCTACAAGAGTCGTTCAGGCGCTGCTTTACAGCGGGAAAGAATACGTTTGCGTGATGAAGCTTCACGGAGACGTAGGAACCGGGCAAGTGGAGAAGGTGTTAGGCGAATTTGAAGACACGATTTATCAACGTCCGCCTCTGCGATCGTCTGTTAAGCGTCAACTGCGGACAAGGCGGATTTACTATTTGACTTTTCTTGAAATGGAAGGCCGCAACGTTCTTCTTAAGGTCGGATGCGAGGGGGGAACCTACATTCGAAAACTGTGTTTCGACGTTGGGGAGGTTCTGGGATGTGGAGCACACATGCAAGAACTGCGCAGAACCAGAGCCGGCCCTTTTGTTGAAAAAAATAGCGTAATCCTGCATGACGCGGCTTACTGGTTTATGGAGTGGCAAGAGAAAAAGGATGAGAAATTCTTGAAGAAATTCATTCAGCCGATGGAACGAGCTCTTGCTCTGGTTTCGAAAATCTACATAAGAGACTCTGCAGTAGATGCCGTTTGCCACGGCGCAAGTCTGACGGCACCAGGCGTTCTGTCACTTGAAACAGGAATACAGAGAGATTCAATAGTTGCCGTCATGTCTCTAAAAGGCGAGGCCGTAGCCTTGGCCAAGGCCATGGCCGGTTCTGAAGAGACTTTGAACATGGAACACGGCGTCGTAGCCAAAACGGCTCGAGTGCTCATGCCTAGGAGCACTTACCCTAAGTGTTGGAAAAGTGGCGGAAAAAACAATGGCTAAACAGGCCAAAACCATGGAACATTACTTTGCCGCGCATCCAAAATCGAAGCCACGATACGGCCTGATCCGCACTTACCTCCGTGGAAAACCCTTCGAGTTCCTAACCGCCTCAGGAGTTTTTTCAAAACGGCGAATTGATCTGGGCACCCGACTGCTGATTGAGTCCATGCTCCTGCCCAAGAGAGGCTACGCGTTGGACATGGGTTGCGGGTATGGTGCCGTAGGGATTGCTGCGGCGGTCTTCAATCCCCGATTATACGTAATTTTGGTTGACGTGAATGCGCGCGCAGTTTGGCTTGCAAGACAGAATGTTGAGAAGAACCTTCTCAGCAACACGGAAGTCAGACGAGGGTGCCTTTATGCACCCGTGGAAGACTTGATGTTCGATTGCGTGCTTTCAAACCCGCCTGTAAGCGCGGGCCTGGAGACTGTCAAGGCGATGATTCTTCAAGCACCAATGCGCATGGCCCGCAAAGGTGTTTTCCAGATGGTGGTGAAATCCAAGGTTGGAGGCAAGAGGTTGCGCACGATTTTTGAGGAAGCTTTCGGAAATGTTGAGGTTCTGGCAAGAGAAAGCGGCTACCGCGTACTCATGTCCAGAAGACAATAGGGTTCACCTTACTCATTTGGCGTAAGGCTGTTGCTGGAAAACCTATAATAAACTACTGTGCTTGAATATGAGTTGTCGCATTTGCGCCGGGGTATCCTAGCCAGGTAGGGAGCAAGCCTGGAGACGTTTACAGATAAAACGCCTAACAGCTTGTGGCCTCTCGGGGCCGCGTGGGTTCAAATCCCACCCCTGGCGCCATTGCACTTAGCCAAACATGAATCAGGGAAGTTCATGACGTTCCGTGAAAAATCTTGTGGAGCCGTCGTGTTCAAAAGAAATGGAGGAGTCGAATACCTTCTCTTGCACTACGAGGCAGGCCACTGGGACTACGTGAAAGGCCAAGTTGAACCAGAGGAAAGTGAAAAGGACACGGTTGTCCGCGAGCTCAAGGAAGAAACAGGCATCACTAATGCACGTTTTATCGAGGGGTTCAGAGAAGAAATAAGCTATTTCTACAGGAGGGAAGGTAGGACAGTGTACAAGGAAGTCATCTTTTTTCTAATCGAAGCCAAAGACAGCAATGTTAAACTGTCTTACGAGCACGTAGGATATGAATGGCTCAGGTATGAAAAAGCGATGGCAAAACTCACCTTCGCTAACGCCAAGAAGGTACTAGCAAAGGCACATGAATTCCTCGGAAAACAGGGAATGATAGAGTCAAACTAGTGTTCGATGTTCCGTTTTCTGCATACCTGGCATGTAAAGCTTGTTTATGCTGTCTCATTCATTTTCTTTATCACATCGTTTATTGAGGCAACGGATCTTTCAAATTCTCTCTTCGTCTCAGTGTCAAGTTCTAGTTCCAAAATCCTTTCAACACCATTCTTTCCCAGAACGCACGGCACGCCTATTGAAACGTCTGAAAAACCATATTCACCCTGCAGATAGGTGGAGACGCCCATGACCCTGTTTCTACCCCTTAAGACAGCATCCGCCATGATAGCGATTACTGCGCCCGGAGCATACGTTGTGGCTCCCTTGAGTTTTATCACGTCTGAACCTGAACTTCTTGTCAAACTCACAATCTTCTCGATATGCTGCTTATCCAGTAGCTCTGTTATCGGTATGCCTGAAACAGAAGCGTATCTCACGAGAGGCACCATGGACTCTCCATGCTCTCCGATTACCAAGCCGCGAATGTCTTCTCTTGAAACTCCAAGCTCCAGTGCGATGTACGACCTGAAACGCAGAGTGTCCAGGATGTTTCCCATCCCAAAAACCCGTTTTCTCTCAAAGCCCGACTCTTTGTAGGCCACGTACGTCATGACGTCAACAGGATTGGACACCATCATGAGTTTGCACTCTGGACAATACTTCACAACCTCCTTCACTATTGATTTGACTATCCTCGCATTCTTGCCTGCAAGGTCAAAACGACTCATCCCGGGCTGTCTCGCTTGACCTGCAGTAACGATGACAAGCTCCGAACCTCTCATTTCACTGTAATCACTTGTCCCCTCTATCTTCCCGTCAAACTCAATCGCAGGCGCCGCCTGCATCATGTCCAAAGCTTCACCTTGAGCCAAATTCTCCGCAATGTCAACCAGAACAACATCGCTTATCCTGAATCCCAGTATGTTGAAGGCCGCAGCACTTCCAACTTTTCCTGCACCTATGATCGAAATCATGAATACCAAATAAAATCCAGGTTCACATAAATGTAACTGCGACCCACTTTTATATGCGTCTCGGCACACCAAGAAAGCTTAATAATCAAAATTCTTCTTTACTCAACACGGCGCCTAGGCCATTTGACAGCCCTGGTAGTATAGTCCGGTCTAGTATATGCGGCTGTCGCCCGCAGGACATCATGGAGAAAAATGCTTCATGACATGAGCCGGGTCCAAATCCCGGCCAGGGCGCCATATCCTAGTGACTAGGTGGTCTTGTCCTCGTCTTCTTTTTCTTCCTCTTGGACAAGACGTTTTAGTTTCTTCTCCATCTTCAATTCATAAACATGCTCTTTCACAGGTGGTGGCAAGGCTTCCTTTTGAAAAAGCAAATTTGGAGCCACAATGCGTCTTTCTCCTTTCTTAACGTTAGCCGTTTCACCGTCAACGACATCTTCAAATGCTTCTAAAGCTTCTACAATCCAGTTTCCTCGACTTTCCGTTAGGACTTTGACCTTGTGCTTCCCTTTATAGTATCGAACCTCGTCGTCCATAATCGCTCCCACTAACATGTTCACGTGGGGGCTAATATAAAACGCGCGCCAGAAAGCATAGAACGTAGTTTGAAACCAGTCACAGAAAACATAAGAACCCCTTCCATTCATCATTCTACATGACGAAAGTTGACTCTATCCCAACCGCATCATCCTTGCTCTAACACCTGGTTACATGATATCCTGAGGAATACGGGCGTCAAGCCGGATGAGGGTCCAACGGTAACTGCTAGAGCTTCTAAGAGCGGTTTGTGCGTGGTGTGTAAAGGCTCAAGGTTTCTCTGCGGCAAAACCCGTTGCCCAATCATAGTCAAAGTCAATTATTACTTGAAAAGTGTTCCTTTGATGAGCAGCGAAGACGTAGTTGGGGCTTCACCTCCAAGCGTGTTCATCGGCAGAATGGGATATCCGAACGTTTATGCTGGTCCGCTTGTTCCTCCCGTGGAGGGCGACACAAGCCTTTATGACCTGCCTGAATTCTGGTTTGGAAAGTCGATAGACGAGATTGTAGGTTTCCGTTCAATGCTCATCCGCGGCAAACATCGAGTTCACGTGCGAGAATTTGAAGAGGCAGGAAAAATAATTGAAAAGACCCGCGAACTAGCCTTGGCTGTCAAGCCCGTTGACGTCGAGCTAATGCTAACCAAGAAACCTCACGGTTCCATATTCCTGAGCGACGACGTCCAGCCCTTCGGGCCGTCTGCACCAATTCGCGACCTGAACGTAAGCAACACAAGCTGGGATCATCAGATTGAAAAGGCCTACAGCGACACTGACTTGAAGGCGGTCCCTGCTGTACTCGAACTCTACAGCAACGGCGTGCTTGAAACAAGGATTCAGAAGGCATTCAGCGTCGGCGCCTTCGGTCTGGAAGAGAACCGGCGCTTAGTGCCGACACGATGGAGCATCACAGCCGTAGACGACATAATCTCAAAAAACCTCATGGATCAAGTCAAACAGTTCCCAGAATTAAACGAATACCGCATATACGAATCCAAGTACCTGGACAACGTCTTCGAAGTCTTGATGCTACCAAGGGAATGGAGTTACGAGGCCATAGAAGCCTGGTACCCCGGAACGGTTTGGAACCCAGACGGCAAACAAGCTGTCATGTTTTCAGATTGGGAAGGCCATGAGCGAAGGACAACTTACGCCCAAATCGGTGGATGCTATTATGCTGCGCGCTTGGCCGTGTGTGAACAGCTGGTTAAGGAAAGAAGGCAGGCCACCGTGATCGTTCTGCGCGAGGCTCATCCTGGTTACATCATGCCAGTGGGCGTCTGGCAAGTGAGAGAAAATGTCAGGAACGCCATGCGACAAAAACCCTTGATCTGCAACACCGTGAACGAAGCATTGGAAAGAATCGCAAACCAATTCAGCATCCCAATTCAAAGCTGGATAAGAGAGAGCCACCTCATACGCAGTTCATTATTCCAGAAACGAATCACTGATTTCATGCTCATGAAGTGAGAAGGTACAGAAACTAAGGCGCGCGGCAAGATATCGAAAGAACAGGTTGAATTATTTCGGCGGAATACTACGAGAACTCGACTTTCGTTCAAGACCTCCCTGTTTGTGGATTAGTAAAGCTTTAGAGACCTTAGAAAAGGCCTTTATGAGCCTGAACCTCTTTTAAGTAGCTTTTCCAGTTAGCCATCTGGACAGTTCTGTTCTAATGTCATCCTCATCGCCTATATGTGCTCCTACTTCTTTGGTTTCCCTTTCAGCCCTGACTTTCCTGTTGTACTCCTCAACTCGCTTGTTTGTGCGCGTGACAAGTTCTTCAAGCCAGCCGAGCTTTTCTCCTACTTTGTTTCGAGTGGTCACAAGCTTCAACTCTCTTCCAACAATGACTACTTTTCTATCCCAGAAGTCCAGGCTGGACCACAATTCTTGCTCAAGCAGTCTCTGCCAAACGTAAGAAGGTTCAGAATCTAGGGGCAAAGCTATGATATACGCGCTTGGATAGAACGGATCCTTCTGGACACTAACGCTGTTAGGGTCGAGAGGATGCTTGATCTTAACCTTCTTAGACATTTCACTCATTCATCAATCCCAATTTTAGACTAGGCTACATCAAAAGTTAAAGCTTGTGCTCACACTCAAAGAACATTCTTCCAAAGGGGCGTCACGAATACATTTCCCTCTTGTCTTCGAAACAAAAATGTATCGATTCAACAAGACGAACGTAAGAATATAGTAGCAGTAAACTTGCAGAAACAGATTGAAAAACTGAAAAGGGAACGTCGGCTTTCCTGGAATCAAAACTTTGTCGGGGCAGATACTGGTTTTAAACGTTGGCAGTTGCTATTTGTGAAGTTCTACCATTTTTTCGTATGTTTTCATGGTCTGAGTTACGATTCCTGCTGTCTCTTTGGCGTTTTTCCATTCTTTGAACCTAACCCACTTGTGCGGCTCTAACCTTTTGTAGGTCTCGAAAAACTCCTGAATCTCCCTGAGCATGTGCGGATGCACGTCCGTGATGTCGTGGTAACCGTCATATCTCGCGTCGCTCACAGGCACCGAAAGCACTTTGACATCTCCGCCTTTTTCATCTTCAACTACCAACGCTCCTATCATTCTGACCTTGACTATGCAACCAACTTCAAGCGGTGCGTAGCTTAACACCATTATGTCCAGCGGGTCGTCATCTTCAGCCCATGATTGTGGGACAAAACCATACTCAACGGGAAAAACAACAGATGAGGGTATCACACGGTCCAGGACAAAAGCTTCCCATTCGGAGCGATATTCATATTTATCCCTTGAACCGCTCCTGATTTCAATAACCATGTTTAACAACACTGGTGGCTTGTCGCCTACTGGAATGTCCTTCCAAAGATTCATGTGCATCAACATCCAGAGGCAAAAGCTGAACTGGCTAATTTATTTTTCCTCAACAACATATGCCCTAAACGGAAAAGGCAAACGGTTTCACTATTTCCTCCTTTAGTCACACTGATGTCTGTTTCTTATCACCAAACCCGACATACTCAAAATCTGCCTCGATAAGCTCATTCTCGTCGTTTGAGATTTTGGGTCTCACGCGGTGCATCGGTCTTCCAAGTTGAGAAGATGCGTGCAAACTAAAGTGTTTACGATGCTTCTATCACCTGGTTTCTCTTGAACACAGACGAGACCAAAGTGTTTCTGACAGAGAATTGTAGCGCCCGCTCGCCTATTTTACGAACTTTGCCGGGTGTCTTTTGAATCTCTTCTTGCAGGCCAGGCTGCAAAAGTGAAAGGTTTCCCCACTATAGGTTATTTTGAATTTGGCTGTCTTGTCATCCATAATTGCGCCGCAAACAGGATCTTTGGGCATTTTACTTTTCTTAACCTCATGGTAGAATGTTCGCTCTGCCTATTATGAATAGTGGTAAAAAAAAGAAAAAAGATTTTTGAACCTACGTAAAGACGTTAGCTTGAAAGCCTAATATCTTCTCGGGGGTCTTCGCTTAGAATAACATTCTCGGCAGTATACTGGCCTGCTTCCGTCAGGTTTGAAGGGAACTTCGCATTCCTTTCCACAATCAGCGCAGACTGCCTTGTGCATCTCTTTCTCATACATTAACTCTCTCAACTCCTTATATATTGGCTGTGCAGAAAACTGTTTCTTACACGCTGCATCTATCCTTGACGCTCACACTTATAAACAATGTGCTTGAGATCTCGCGAATCCATGCAGAAACCATGGTACATCACATTCAACACGCTGTGGTCTTTTTGTTACTTAACCCTAGAAATGAAGAAAGAAAAAAGAGGAAATGCGAAAGACTCAGCCACTAGCTTGAGCTCACTTCAAAATACTCCGCCAATTTTTTGGTTTCCGCTCGGTGAAGTATTTCTGCGCATTTTCTGGGGTCCAAGTGTTTGTATTCCAAACCAAGCGTTACTAGCAGCCTTTGAACTTCTTTTGCAATATTCGGGGACGCGAGTATACCTCTCACGTCACGATCAGCTTTGCTCTTGATAGCTTCAATATATTTGGCAAGTTGAAGCACGGCGTTTTTTCCTGCCGTTTTCCGTTTGATCTCTACGACAACAAGTTTTCCGTCTTTGTCAGTCCCATACACGTCAATGAAGCCTGGTTCGACCTTTTTTTCCCAGCTTATGAGTCTTAGTCCTTCCTCCAAGAGATCAGGTTTAAGCAAGATGGCTTTCTGCATATCTTCTTCGCTTGCGTAGAGCGAGAATTCTGCCTCGTCCTCAAGACTTAGCGCCATGATAAGCTGGATTTTGTCGAAGGAAACTTTGACGGACTCTGACGGTTTTTGCCTTTGGGCACGGATGTCTAATACGTGTTCTTTGCTTTGAACGTGGAAGATGACGCTGCCTCCAGGCATCCAGTTGACTGGTTCGTAGCCCATTGAACGGTGAACGAGGAAGGAACCATCAGCCTTCACTAATAGGATGCGTTCGCCAGACTCGAGTTTAGACTTTGCTCTGCCCGCGTAGTCGACGGAGCATTTGCCTATGACAAGCAGTGTTCTGTGATGAGAAATGGCCTCTCTTGCTACGTTTTCAGCTTCTGAACTGTTCGGCTCGATCACCACGGTTAGAGGTCTAAGACTCGACA